>Ga0209099_1001890_pt1 | contig 19590 bp, 14 predicted proteins | sample AD_JPNHW2_MetaG_FD_184430 | JGI IMG/M metagenome (GOLD analysis project Ga0209099, IMG submission 184430) | Active sludge microbial communities of municipal wastewater-treating anaerobic digesters from Japan - AD_JPNHW2_MetaG (SPAdes) (version 2) | ecosystem: Engineered > Bioreactor > Anaerobic... | reverse complement strand
CTACAAGAGAACTACTATCTTTTTGAATTTCCTGAGTAAAACCATTAGTCAATTGAAATAGCAAAAAAATAAACATAAGTAGTCGTAAAGACTTGCTTAAATGTATCATTCGGTTAATTGGTTGTATTAGTCGTTAGCAAATGTATAATATTTGTGGTTAACTAAAATGACTCATATCAAAATAGGTGGAAAAAAACGGTGGTTACAATGTTTATGGGCTTTTCTATAAAAGTAAGTTTGAAAAATTATAGAAAAAATCGTTAAACTAATTGTGATTTAATAGATTATCTAATTAAATGAATCGTTTTAAAGTGTTTATAAGAATTTCGGGTTTAATTGGTTTTGAAAGGTATTCATCGCAACCTACATTTTTCCCTTTTATTATATCTTCAGCCATTGCATAGGCAGTTTGGGCAATTACTGGGATTGATGGTTTGATTTCTTTAATAATACTAGTTGCTTGGTAACCATCCATTTCGGGCATTTTAATATCCATGAGAACAACTGAAATATCAGGGTGTGTTTTTATTGCGTTAACAGCTTGAATTCCGTTTTTTGCTCTTATAATTTTTGCTTTTGTAGGGTTAAGAACCTCTTCAAGGAAAATAAAGTTATTGTCCTCATCTTCGGCTATTAATATTGTTTTTCCTTCGAATGAATCAGTTGAATTCAATTCTTTATTCGATTCAATTATGTTTTTACTTATATCAGGAATTATCAGTGGTAGGGAGAAAAAGAATGTAGAACCCTTTCCTTTTTCAGATTCAGCCCAAATACGTCCACCCATCATTTCAACAAGCTTTTTTGAAATTGCAAGGCCAAGCCCTGTACCTCCAAATTGACGTGTAATTGTATCGTCGGCTTGCCTAAACCTTTCAAAAATTAAGGGAAGCTTATCATCACTTAATCCAATCCCTGTATCACTAACATAAAAAACGATGGTAACGTTATTTGGCATTATATAACCTACCTCGATTAGCCCCTCAAACGTAAATTTAAGAGCATTGTTCAGTAGATTTGTGATTATCTGTTTTAGCCTAAGTGGATCACACAGGAAACAGAAGTTTATATCGTGGATTGCCTCGTTTTTTGTTATAAGAATATGATCTTTCTTGTTCTTTTTCTTTTCGTTATTGATGTAATCAATAATCTCGTTCAACAGCACATTGACGTAGGTAGTAGATTTATTTATCTTTAATTGACCGGCTTCTATTTTTGCAATGTCAATTATCTCATCAATTAGATTTAACAATGCTTTACCACTACTTGTGATGTATTGTGCGTAAATATCTTTTTTTTCTTGTGGAATCGTTTTTCGGGTGATAAGTTCTGAGAACCCAATAATAGCATTCATTGGGGTTCTGATTTCGTGGCTCATATTGGCAAGGAATGATGATTTGAGCTTATCGGATTCCTCGGCTCTTTCCTTAGCCATTTGTAAATTCTTCTCAATCTCTTTATGTTTTATGCCTGCTGATATTTGAATGGAAACGAATTCAAGTATCTCGAGGTCGTCCATTGAATAAGCATTTTCAGAGGTGTAGCTTTGTAGCCCAATTAGTCCATATACCTCATTGTTACTCAATAGCGGAACAGCCATCCAGCATTTAGCAATTGTTCCAATAATATCTATTAACCCTTTATCTTTAAGTTCTAGGATATCTTGCTGCTTAAGCAAAACAGGTTTTTTTTGGTTTATAATGTATTCGCTTAGCGTTTTTCCAAAGGGGAACCTCGAAAAACTATCCATTTCATCAACCATATAGGCCAGCACAAGATTTTGATGGTATCTGTCGAACTGTACAACAAAAAAATTATTGGCATCAAGTGCTTTATTCAGTTCTTCTTGAACTGATTTATAGAAAACTCTAAAATCTTTTGTTTGAACCTCAGATTTAGCCAAATTAGCAAGTATCTTTTTGACCCTATCGTGTTTCTTTGCCTTAGTTTTATCTTTTATCCAAACAATAAGGTGTTTGTTGTTTCTTATATCAATTTCTTTAAAAGCAAACTGAAGGCAGATAGTTCTATTTGGTGAGATAGCATGCAGTATTTCTATATGGTTTTTATTTTTGAGCTGTTCAAAATCATTATAATTCTTGAAGTATTCGAATAGTTCAAAAAAATTTGGGATGTTCTTAGATTTATCAATACTGAGGAGATCAACGAGTTCGTTAGTAATTGCGAAAGAACCTCCTTTATAATCTATAATTAATCCATACCCTGGAAGACTTTCAAAGAGGGTAAAATCTATAGTTGAGTTATTTGAGTTATTTTGATAAAGCATATTCTTTTCATTACAGTAAAAATAGTAAAATTGTTTTGGTTATTGAGTGAAATACTAGAAAAGCATCATTGAGTTTAAAGTTAAATACAACAACAGGTTTTCTAATATTCGATGAATAAACTACTTTCGTGGAAAAAAGGTGATACAAAGAGTTTGCTATATTTCATTGATTCTCACATTACTTGGTTGTAGGAGTAACAATAACGTATCTCCTACTTCTCAAAAGGCTTTATTTAATGAATACGCCAAAGGCTTTGAGATATTTTATACCGATAGTTGTACGTTGCTAAGGGTATATAACCCATGGCAGGGAGCAAAAAATGTTGATTACAATTATTTTTTTGTCGATAGTACAAAGCATTTTTATGTAAAACCAAACGACAATACTGAGGTTTTTAAAACACCTATAAAACGGTTAGTTTGTTTATCTACCACTTACATTGCATATATTGATGAACTTAAAGAAACCTCAACTATTATTGGAGTTTCAGGGATTTCATTTGTTAATAGTTCTAGTTTGATATCTAGGATAAAATACGGTGAAGTTAAAGATGTCGGTTACGATCAGAATTTAAACTATGAGTTGATAGTTAGCCTTAGACCCGATGCTGTTCTTTGCTATGGAGTAGGGGCAGAATCGGTTGGGTACCTTCTTAAACTTAAAGAACTTGGTATTAAGTTAATTTTTATAGGTGAATACTTAGAGGATAATCCTCTTGGTAAGGCAGAATGGATTAAGGCATTTGGAGCAATGTTGAATCTTAAAAATAGAGCTGATTCCTCTTTTAAGAGCATTATGATTGAGTATAACAATGCAGTAAAGTTAGCTCAGTCGGTTAAATCAAAACCCAAGGTATTTTTAAACCTTCCATATAAAGATTCATGGTATTTTCCCGGGGGATCAAACTACTTTATTAAGATGGTTGAGGATGCTGGGGGAGAATACTTATTTAAGTCCTTTGAAGGCTCAAAAAGCTACACAATTAGCTTTGAGAAAGCAGTTGAAACAGGAATGAATGCTGATGTATGGTTGAACCCAGGTGCTGCTTACACCTTAGCAGATATTAAACAATCAGATGAGAGGCTGTTATCTTTATTACCAGTTAAAAATGGTAGGGTTTATAATAATAACTTACGATCAACAAGTACTGGAGGAAACGATTTTTGGGAATCAGGAGTTGTATACCCAAATCTAGTTCTAAAAGATTTAATTTATATCTTACACCCTGATTTGCTACCTAATCATAAGTTTTACTACTATAGAAAAATTGAATGACCCAGACTGGATTAAAAGATTTAGAAAAAAGTAAGATAATAACCCTATTTATCGGTTTGTTTGGGCTATTCGTTTTATTTGCAATTTTGGATCTTTTACTTGGTTCAGTAAAGATTCCATTTAAACATTTCGTTGATTTTGTTTTTGGGAATGAAATAAAAGATCCAGTTGCAAGACAAATCCTTGTGAACTTCAGATTACCCAAAACAATAGCAGCTATACTAGCAGGTTCCGCTTTGGCAGTAAGCGGGCTGCAAATGCAAACAATTTTTCGAAATCCATTAGCAGGTCCTTATGTGCTAGGAATAAGCTCGGGCGCAAGTTTAGGAGTAGCTTTAGTTGTATTGGGTCTATCGGCTTTTTCTATTCCAATGTGGATATCACAACTAAGTATAGCAACAGCCGCGTTAATAGGCTCAATGTTGGTATTACTTTTAATCCTAGCTGTTTCGGTTCGAATTAAGGATATAATGACCATACTTATTATGGGAATGATGTTTGGTTCAGCTGCATCCGCCATTGTGAGCATTTTACAATACTTTAGCAATGAATCGGTGCTTCGCTCATTTGTAATATGGACTATGGGCAGTTTAGGAAGCGTTACTGGTATTCAAATATGGTTTTTTGCATTACTAACTTTCTTGGGACTTTTAATGGCATTACTATTGGCTCGTCCTCTGAATGTGATATTTCTTGGTGAAAACTACGCTCGAAATTTGGGTTTAAGAGTAGGCTTAGTTAGATTCCTTGTATTTCTATCAACCAGTTTACTTGCTGGAGCCACCACTGCCTTTTGTGGACCTATTGGGTTTATTGGTATTGCTGTTCCTCATGTGGTTAAAATGATATTTAAAACGTCAAATCATGCTATTCTTATACCTGCCTCAATAATAGCAGGAGCAGTGGTTCTTTTGATTTGTGATATTATTTCTCAGCTTCCAGGAATGAACTATACATTACCCATAAATTCGATTGCTGCATTAATGGGTATACCTGTTGTAATATACGTAGTTATTAAGAATAAACGATTTAGCGGGATGTAATATGATTCAGAAACCAATAATCGATATTACTGATCTTAGAATAGGTTTTGATAATTCTGTTAAATCAGAGTTATTTTACCCGTTAATTAATGCTTCGGCATTAAAGGGTGATTTTATTGCATTAATTGGACGAAATGGGGTAGGTAAGAGCACTTTCTTACGGAGTATTGCAAGGCTTCAGCCAATTGTTTCAGGAGATGTATTTATAAAAGGGCAGCCATATAGATGTATTGAAAGAAGCGAATTCTCCAAAACTCTTAGTTTTATCCCCGCCGAGCCAATACATGCTGCCAATATGAGTGTTTCAGAGTTTGTTGCTATTGCCAGATACCCATATAAAGGTTGGTTTGGTACAATCTCTAATGAGGACAAGGATGTTGTTCGCTTTGCGCTTGAGTCTGTTAACCTTCTCAAATTATCGAAAAGAGAGCTGGACTCTTTAAGTGATGGTGAGCGTCAAAGGGCCATGATTGCGTTTGCACTAGCACAGGATAGTGATATTATTCTTATGGATGAACCAACTGCATTCATTGATCTTCCTTCAAAGTATGAAATTGTAAAGCTTTTAAAAGATTTATCATTGAAAGGGAAAACTGTCATTTTCTCTACACATGATCTTCATACTGCAATACGCGAGGTTGATACAATTTGGTTAATGCTTGATGATGGATTAACATGTGGCGCACCTGAGGATTTGGCTTTAAATAATTTCTTAAATCGCCTTTTTGAAAATACAGAGGTCTACCTTGATTTTTCAACCGGAACTTTTCTTCATAAAGCAGTGTCAAACTTTAAAATAAGCTTAACCGCAGATAGTGATTACCATTATATTTGGACAAAACGGGCACTTGAAAGAATAGGTTATTCTGTAACTTCTGATGAAAACTCAATAAAAGATCAAGTAAAATGTTCTAGTAAGGATAATTTTTTGAACTGGAAAGTTAGTAATGGTTCATCAACTGTTGAGTTTAAAAATATTAATCAACTCTGCAAATATTTAAAGTTTCATTTACCCTAGTCTTTTTCAATTCTCTTTCTCATAGTTTCGATACGTGTACCATCTGCAATATAAAACATGCCAATTGTATCTAAAGTAATGCAGTTGCTTAAGGGTTAAAAAAATAAACCCTGAACAAGTTCAGGGTTAGTTGGTTTGGGTTAAATATAGTTTAGTTATCAGGGTTCAAATCGTATTGCTTACCGTATACTAAAAGAGGTGCTAACACTGATTCAGTGTGCTTTTCAACTTTGATTAACACTTCATTTTCTTTAACTTCAATAGTAGGTTTATCAATATTAAGCCATAATAAACGCGAGAAAAATTTAGACTTTTCAAATTTGATGAGACCCTCGCGTTCCTCAACTACTCTAAATCCATTTTTTGTAATAAAGAATTCCTTAAGTTTTTCGATATTAAGATTTTTTGCAGGAGAAACATGCATTAGGGATGTTCTGAATGATAATGCTGATGTTAAAGCAACAACAAAGGGTAAAACAATTGTAAGTGGAATAAAGTCAATATAATAAACTACATACTCATGATTAACAGGGTATCCACCGATTAGGAGCATACCAATAAAAAAGATAGCAAAAAGAATTAATAACATTATAAAGAAGAATAGGAATACCAGAATTTTCCCATTAGCTCTTACTTTTTCTGATTTAACTTTTAATGCCATTTTAAGTAAGTTGTTTATAATTTCTAGCAATTTAATAAATCTATTTTTAAAAAATCAATTATTAAACGATAAATCGTAAACTATGACAAAACTAAATACATATTTTACTGTAATTTAGAATAATAAGTATTAAGTGAGGGAAAATCTATTCCTTAAAAATAGATATAGCCTGTTCCCCGTTCGACTTTGCATAAGCACGAAACATACCATTTGTATTAAGAACTAGTGCTATGTTACCTAGCTTGTCTACAGCAATAATGCCACCGGCACCACCAGCTTTAACAAGTTTATCTTTCACAACAAGGTTAGCAGCATCTAATAAAGAAAGACCTTTATATTCCATTAGTGATGAAATATCGTGCGATACTGTATATCTGATAAAATACTCTCCATGACCTGTTGCAGATACAGCACAAGTATTATTGTTTGCGTAAGTTCCTCCACCAATAATTGGGACATCTCCGACTCGACCATACTTTTTATTTGTCATTCCACCTGTAGATGTTCCAGCAGCAAGGTTTCCATGTATATCGAGCGCAACACATCCAACTGTCCCCATCTTTTTATTTTTCAGTTTTTCGTTTTCAAGCGTTTTTTGAAGCGATTTCCAACTTTTTTCTGTGAAAAAATAGCTGCTATCTACAATTTCTGCACCTTGAGAGGCAGCAAACCTCGAAGCTCCTTTTCCAACAAGTAATACATGCTCTGATTTATCCATAACCAAACGTGCTGCGCTAATTGGGTTTTTAATATCACCTACATTTGCTATAGCTCCTGCTCTAAGACCTTTTCCATCCATAATAGCTGCATCAAGCTCATTCTTCCCATCATGATTGAATACAGCCCCTTTCCCTGCATTGAAAAGGGGACAATCTTCGAGGTAGCGAATTACTTGTTCAACTGCATCTAGGCTTGTACCTCCATCCGAAAGTATCTTTTTGCCAATATCCAGAGCGTTGTTTAATTCATGAGTATATTGTTCTACTTGCTCCTTAGTATAATCATCAAGAACAATATTTCCAGCACCACCATGCAATGCAATAGCCCAATCTATTTTCTGAATGGGTTGATTGTGCTTATTTGAACATCCACAGATGAGTATTGTTAGTATTACTATAGTTAATGATTTTACTTTCATATTTGGTTTTTTGAGATTGATTAAAAACAAATTTATACAATTTGTTTTTAATCCAATTAGGCTAAATCCTTTAACTTTTTAATAAATTCGCTGCCTAATCTTTCAATTATGAAACAACGTTTATATTTCTTTATCAGGTACTTCCTTTTTTGGCTAGTATTTCTAACGTTTGCTAGAGTATTCTTTTTGATATATGAGTTCAACCAGACTTCTCACATCAAATTGGTTGAATGGTTTGGCATTATGATTAGAGGGGCTTGGATGGATACTTCATTGATTGGCTACATCCTTCTTTTATCAGGGCTTATTATGGCTTTTCTTTTTTATACTGATAAGAAATGGATTATTAATGTTTTCAAGTACTATACGATTTTACTTTTAGCAATATTTTCTATAATAATTGTTTCAGATGCCGAGCTTTATAGGAATTGGGGCTTTAGGATTGATGCAACACCTTTATTATACTTAAAAACACCCGAGGAGGCAATGGCATCGGTTAAACCGTTGCTAATAATTGCATTAGTAGTTGTTACTGCTTTGATATTTGTTTTATTCTTTTTCCTATATAGAAAATGGGTTCTAAATAATAAAGTTGAGTTAAAAAGGGGAAAATGGTGGTATATCCCTTCATTTATCTTTTTTTCAGCATTGATGATTATTCCTATTAGAGGAAACTTTGGAATTGCGTCAATGAACCCGGGTAAGGTTTACTTTAGCCAGAATATGTATTGCAACCATGCGGCTCTCAACTCGATTTGGAACATGATGTACTCAATGTCCAAATCGAATTCGATGTATAAAAAATATCCAAACTATATTGATAAAGCAAAGGCAAAGCAAATATCATCTGAACTAATGGTTGACAATGGTTCAGGTATGAAGGTTTTAAAGTCAAATCGTCCAAATGTTGTGATAATTCTGCTTGAAAGTTTTAGTGCAAAAATGGTTGAACCTCTTGGTGGATTGCCAGATATTACCCCAAATTTAAATGCCTTATGCAAGCAGGGAATTCTTTTTACTAAAATATATGCTAGTGGAGATAGGAGTGATAAAGGAATTGTAGCAACAATAAGTGGTTTTCCTGCTCAGCCTACAAAGTCTATCATTAAATATCCATTAAAATCACAGAAACTTGCTACAATAAGTGGAGTTTTTGATAGTGTTGGCTATAAAACTACCTTTTATTATGGTGGAAATCCCGATTTTGCAAATATTCGTTCTTACTTGTACTCTTCTAAATTCAGGAAACTGATAACGCAGGATGATTTTCCTAAATCATATCGTAATTCAAAGTGGGGGGTCCATGATGAGTATATGTTTAATCGTCTACTTGTTGATTGCGACTCCGCAAAAACACCTTTCTTCAAGATGTTTTTCACTCTAACTAGCCATGAGCCATTTGAAATCCCTAGAAAACCTAAGTTTAAAGGAACTGATGAACAAACCAAATTTTTAAGCTCAGTAAACTATACCGATAGCTGTATTGGCAATTTCTTTAATCAAGCCAAAACTAGGGAGTGGTATAAGAACACATTATTTATATTAATTGCCGACCATGGGCATCGTTACCCTGGTAAGGATCCAAACTATTCTGTAAATAAATTCAAAATCCCTATGATTTGGCTAGGTGGAGCAATATCCACCGAGCCACTTGTAATCAATGCAACTGGATCTCAGGTTGATCTTGCAGCAACACTTCTTACTCAGGTTGGTTTTGATACTAAAAAGTTTAAACTTTCAAGGAATATTCTATCAAATGGGTATAAGCCTTTTGCATACTATGTTTTTAATGATGGTTTTGGATTCGTAACAGATAGTTCGTATGTAGTTTTTGACCATACAAGCAAAAAGTTTATTAAACGTGAAGGAAGCAATCTTGACAAAGTGACAGAGGAAGCATTCTCTTACTTATCTTACTATCAGGATATATTTTTAGGGCTTTAGGCTCTGTTTAATTGGCACATAAATTGCTTGGCGTAAATAAAAAATAAATGGATTGTAAAAAAGAATCGAATTCAAAGAATTGTAATTGTTCGTATCCATGTAGTAAGCATGGTGCTTGCTGCGATTGCATTTCGTATCATCGAAGGAATGGTGAAGTTCCTGCATGCTACTTCCCTAATGATATTGAAAAAGGGTACGATAGATCTGTTGAAAATTTTATACGAATTGTTGAATCGAGGGGGACAAACTTTTTACATTAAGTATTAACATTATAATAATAAATGAAATTTTTGTACAACTAATTAATAACCTAATAAATAATGATTACTATGAGAAAATTAAGTTTAGTATTACTTCTTTCGATTTTTGCTGTTATAGCAGTAAATGCTCAGGCACCACTAGTAAAAGGGCAAAAACAGGTTAATGCCGGTGTGGGTTTTTCTGGTTGGGGTATTCCAATTTATGCAGGAATGGATTTTGGAGTTTATAAAGATATTACCGTAGGTTTTGAGGGATCTTTCAGAACTTATACTGATAGATGGGCTGGTGAAAACTACCACCATACAATTTTTGGTTTTGCAGGGAATGGTAACTACCATTTTAATAGAATACTCAATATGCCTAGTAACTTCGATTTCTACGCTGGATTGAGCCTTGGATTTTATATTTGGTCATCATCGTCAAACTATGAAGGAAATGGTAGTTCTGGTTTAGGAATAAATGCACAAGTTGGTGGTCGTTACTTCTTTACTAAGAATTTTGGTTTAAACTGTGAACTTGGAGGCGGTAATGCGTTCTCTGGAGGTAAATTTGGAATCACCTACATTTTCTAATGTAAAATATTATCTGATAATGAAAACGAGGCTATTAGCCTCGTTTTTTATTTACCGATGCAGAATTTGGAGAATATATGTCCAAGTATTTCATCCGTAGTTATTTCGCCAGTTATTTCGCCTAAATAATGAATTGCTTGTCGAATATCGATGGCTAGTAAATCTCCGCTGAGATTATTTTCGAGTCCAACTATTGCTTCTTCAAGGTTTTCTTTTGTTTTTAGGAGGGAGTCGTAGTGACGAACATTTGTTATAATTACTTCATCCGTTTCGGGTTGCCTATGAAGACCAATATTGATAAGTTCAGTTGTTAGTCTATCGATATGATGACCATTCTTTGCTGAAATTGCAAGTGTAGTGATGTTTGGATAGGTTGACTTTAATTCCTGTAGAATTTCATTATTATGAGTTAAATCTGTTTTATCCTCTTTATTTAAAAGAATTATAAGAGTTTGGTCATTTGTTAACTTCTCTTTTATTCCTTTTACTGAATCAATAATTTCATCAATTGAACTTTGAGTATCAACTAACAGTAAAACCACTTTTGCTTGTGTAATTTTTGCATAAGCTCGTTCAACACCAATCGACTCTATGGTGTCTTTCGTATGTCTAAGTCCTGCAGTATCGATAAAGCGGAAAGTTATACCCCCAAGGTTGATTGTATCCTCAATAGTATCTCTAGTTGTGCCAGCAATTTCAGAAACAATTGCACGTTCTTCATTAAGCAATCTATTTAAAAGTGTTGATTTCCCAACGTTAGGTTTACCGGCGATTGTGACAGGTATTCCTTGTTTTATTACATTCCCAAGTTGGAATGAATCCATCATCTTATTAACTACGCTTAATATTTGATTCAGAAGGTTTTTTAGCTGAATTCTATCAGCAAATTCTACTTCTTCTTCGCCAAAATCGAGTTCAAGCTCAATCATTGCAATAAAATGAAGGAGCTGATTTCGAAGATCTTTTAATTGGTTTGAGAAACCACCACGCATCTGTTGAAGAGCTATTCTACGCGATGCTTCACTTGAAGATGAAATTAAATCAGCAATAGCCTCTGCTTGGGATAAATCGATTTTACCATTTAAAAACGCTCTTAGCGTAAACTCCCCTGGTTCTGCTAATCTTGCCCCATTTCGAACAAGAAGCTCTAGTATCTGTTGTTGAATAATTTGTGAACCATGGCAAGTAATCTCAATTATATCCTCGCCAGTGTAGGAGTGAGGTGTTCTAAAAAGGCTTACAAGAACCTCATCTATAGGTCTATTATCGTCGTGAATTGTTCCGTGGTGAACAGTATATGGTTTTTGATTGATTAGTTTTTTGCCCTTTTTGGTTGCGTTAAAAACCTTATCGCAAATGATAAATGAATCTTTACCGCTAAGTCTAATCAATGCAACAGCACCAGTTCCAGGAGGTGAAGCAATTGCTGCAATAGTTATATCTTCCCTAATCATCATCATTTCATTTATGCAAAGCTACTAAAAAAGTAAATATAGAAGGATTAATAAAATGAGTGTGAAAAACAAAACCCGGTTTCCCGGGTTTTGCAGTGAACATTTATTTTCCTTCAATCTGTTTGATAGTATATTCGAGTGCTTCATCAAGTATATCAGCAGGAGGATCATTAACAAACCCTTTATCGCAGAGTAGTTTTGTCATCGATCGTGAATAATCAATATCCTTTTTAGCTTCTTGGTAGGCTTCATCCCAGGTAACTTTTCGTCTTGCAACACCATCTTTAATTGCCTGCATTGCTACATCGGCAGCTTCAACAGGGAACACATCTGCCTCATCCATTTTTGGAACTATGTTATCTGAGTTAATTCCTCGTTTTTCGGCATAATTTGCTAATGAGTGTGCTGCTGCAATAGCCATATTATCAGTGATCTTTGACGCTCTTACAATTAAAGCACCTTTTAGAATTCCTGGGAAACCAATAGAGTTATTTACTTGGTTAGGGAAGTCTCCTCGTCCAGTAGCAACAATATATGCCCCAGCCTCTTTAGCAGCGTAAGGATAAATTTCAGGAACTGGGTTTGCACATGCAAATACAATTGCTTTTTCGGCCATCATTTTAACCCATTCTTTTTTAATAGTATCAGGACCTGGGGTAGAGAGCGAAATAAGAACATCAGCACCTTTTATTGCATCTTCGATAGTTGCAATACAATTGGGATTTGTGCTTTCGCAAAGCTCCCACTTTCTATAGAATCGATGATCGGCTTTAATATCTTCTCTATTCTTATGAAGTCCTCCCTTGGTATCAAATAGAACCATTTTCTTAGGATCGCCACCATCAGTAATAATCAGACGAGCAATAGTTGTATTCGAAGCACCAGCACCAAAAAGAACAATTTTTACATCGCTTAACTTTTTCTTGGTGATTTTTAATGCATTAAGCAATCCAGCAAGGGTAACACAAGCAGTTCCTTGTGCATCATCATGCCAAACTGGGATAATACACTCTTCCCTAAGAACATCTAAAACTTTAAAACAGTTTGGCTGTGAAATATCTTCTAAATTAACTGCTCCAAAGCTATGCTGGCACATCTTCACAAATTCAATTATCTTGTCAGGGTCATTTTTGCCATCTTTCCCTCTACTATCAACACAAAGAGCAACTGCATCAACACCACCAAGATATTTCATTAGAAATGCTTTTCCTTCCATAACACCCATTCCTCCTGGAGGAGTGCAATCACCATCACCAAGTACTCTAGTAGAATCGCTAACAACAGCAACAAGATTACCTCTATTTGTTAGTTCAAAAGAGGTATCGTTATTGTCTCTTATATTTGTAGAGACTTTAGAAACTCCGGGAGTGTACCATACATTAAACCAATTGAATCCCGGTACAGGAACTTTTGGTGCAATCTGGGTCTTTCCTCCGTAATGTTTATGGGCTTTTTCAGAAAGTCTTTTTAGGAAAATAGTTTTTCCTTTTGATCTTTGCTCTTCAGTCCAATTGTCGGGAAAAATTGACCCAAGATTTTCAAGTTTGATATTAATTTTACTCATAATGTGATAGATGAATTTTTTTAAACATCATTAAAAATTTTAAGCAATTTACGAAAAGAATTTCCCGTAGATTGGTTAAATTGGGTGTTTTATAGCAACAATTTACGTATATTAGAGAAATAATTCACCCCAAAAGTAAATACTATGAGCGTATTAGTAAATAAACACTCAAAAGTTATTGTTCAAGGGTTTACGGGTAGCGAGGGTACTTTTCATGCAACCCAGATGATCGAATACGGAACAAATGTAGTTGGTGGAATTACACCCGGAAAAGGGGGACAGCTTCATTTGGGACTACCCGTATTTAATACTGTAGAAGAAGCTGTTAAAAAAGTTGGTGCAGATGTATCAGTCATTTTTGTTCCCCCTGCTTATGCTGCTGATACTATTCTTGAAGCCGCTGCTGGGGGAATTAAAGTGATTGTTTGCATTTCTGAAGGAATTCCAACTGTCGATATGGTAAGGGTAAAATATATTCTATCTGGATATAATGCTGATATACATTTAATTGGACCTAATTGTCCAGGTGTTATTAGCCCAGGCGAAGCAAAGGTTGGCATTATGCCTGGTTTTATCCACAAGAAGGGAAATATTGGTGTAGTTTCTCGCTCTGGAACCTTAACTTACGAGGCGGTTGATCAGCTAACTAAGCTTGGCTTAGGTCAATCAACATGTATTGGAATAGGTGGTGACCCCATTATTGGAACAACAACTCTTGAAGCAATTAAACTATTGATGAGCGATCCAGAAACCAATGGAATAGTAATGATTGGTGAAATTGGTGGAGGAATGGAAACTGAAGCTGCTCGTTGGATTAAAGAACATGGTACTAAACCTGTAGTCGGTTTTATTGCTGGTCAAACCGCTCCTAAAGGTCGTAGAATGGGTCATGCTGGTGCAATAATTGGAGGAGCTGAGGATACTGCGGAAGTAAAGATGAAAGTTATGCGTGAATGTGGAATTCATGTTGTTGAATCGCCAGCATTGATAGGTGAAACAATGAAAAAGGCGTTAAAATAAATATGGAAAAAGAGATCACTAAGAACGGAAAATTGGTAGCAAATTCTCGTTATCGCTTGGGTTTTTTGCTAACTGTCTTTACTTTCCTATTTGGTGTGATAGTCAGTATTTTATTAGGCAGATTTGATGCTGAAAGCAGATATAATAATGAGAAAATAAAAGTTCTTTCTGAACTTTCAACTATTAGGGTTCACTTAGAAGGAGTGGTAGCTTCTACGTTTAACCTTACTCAAGGCATGGTGCATTACATAAGCCATCAGCATGATATATCGCTCGATCTTTTCAACTCAATGACTAAACGAGCTCTTCAAGAAAGCAGACATATAAGAAACATTGCGCTTGCTCCTGATAACGTTGTACGTTGGGTTTATCCTTTAAATGGTAATGAAAAGGCAGTAGGGTTAAATTATATGGAAAACTCACTACAACGTGAACCAGTAAAATATGCTCAGAAGGTTAGAAAACCAGTTCTTGCGGGTCCAGTAAATCTTGTACAAGGTGGAGTTGGATTTATAAATAGATCGCCAATTTTAATTGGAGAGGGGCCCGATAGCCTTAAAAAGTATTGGGGTTTAGCATCGATAGTTGCGTATGTAAACACAATTCTTGAGGATGGGGATGTTACTAAATCAGAATTCCTAAAAATATCATTAAATGGTAAGGATGGAAAAGGTGCAAAAGGTGCTATGATTTGGGGAGATTCAACAATTCTAAGTCAAAATCCTGTAATTGTTGATGTTAATGTACCTGGTGGTAAATGGCAGTTGGCGGCAATACCCAAGGAAGGATGGACGAGTTTATCAATTTTACATTCACGTTACTTTATACTGGGAATTATCAACACATTAATTATTTCTTTTTTCTTATCTGTGTTGATTTGGAGGAATAGGTTGATTAGGTTGTCTAATATTGAGCTTGCTCACGAGATTTTTGTTAGAAAAAAAGTTGAAGAAGAGCTAATCAAGTCAAAGGAAGCTGCAGAATCCGCAAACAGAATGAAAACGGCATTTCTTGCAAACATGTCGCATGAGATTAGAACTCCAATGAACTCTATTCTTGGATTTAGCGATTTAATGCTAACCAATAGTCATGATAAAGAAAACAACGAGTACTATATTCAAATTATTAATACTAGCACCCGCCAACTCTTAAGTGTTATAAATGATATAATCGATATATCAATAATTGAAACTGGACAGCTTAAAATATTTAATAGGGTGACTAAATTAAACTCCTTGCTCGTTAATATATATCAGCTATATTTAATTAGGGTAGATCAAAACGGGGTTGAGTTAAGGTTGATAAAAGGATTAACAGATAGTAAAGCCAATATTTTAATCGATGACCAACGCTTAACGCAAATTCTTAATAATCTTATAGGTAACGCAATTAAGTTTACTGGAAGCGGAAGTATAGAGTTTGGTTATCAGCTGAAAGGTGAAGAAATCGAATTTTATGTTAAGGATACAGGAAAGGGTATCCCACCTGAATATCATGAAGTTATTTTTGAACGATTTAGACAAGTTGATGATCATCAACATGCAAATTATGGTGGAACTGGCTTAGGTCTTTCTATTTCTAAATCACTGGTTGAACTAATGGGAGGAAAAATTTGGCTCAAGTCAGAGCTTAATGTTGGATCAAGTTTCTTTTTTACAATTCCTTACCATCCTATATATTCTGATGTTGATGATATAAAAATTCAGAGTAATCTTGATTTACATGGTAAAACTATACTCATTGCTGAAGATGATAAATCGAGCTATTTACTTCTAAAGGGACTTTTAAAAGGAACAAATGTGAGTTTACTATGGGCTGAAAACGGGGTAGAAGCCTTGGAAATATTTATTTCTAATCCATTTATTGACTTAATAATGCTCGATATAAAAATGCCACTGATGAATGGTTTAGATTTGGCTACGGAGATAAGAAAAACTAATAAAAAGATTCCTATCATTGCCCAAACTGCCTATGCAATGTCAGAGGATGGGGATAACGCTCTTGCTGCTGGTTGTGATTATTATATTCCTAAACCAATTTCAGTAACTGAACTTTTTGATATTCTAAAAACTATTGTAAATCCTAGTTAGGTATTCTTTTTTTCATCAACTTCTTCTGTTAATATAATTATTTCAAAGCGTCACGCATAATCTCAATCGGATGATAGGTATTGCGCCCTGTTCCATCATTTATTTGATGCCTACAACTTGTGCCGGGAGCAACTATTATTATGGAATCATCAGCTTTTCGAATCTCGGGGAAAAGTACAAGTTCGCCAACTTTCATTGAAAGTTCGTAATGCTCTTTTTCATAACCGAATGAACCGGCCATGCCACAGCAACCGCTTGGTATCTCTGATACTTCATATCCTTCTGGAAAAGAGAGCATGGCTAATGTCGTTTTTGTTGAAGCAACTGCTTTTTGTTGGCAGTGTCCATGAAGTTTTAATGTCTTATTTTCAGATTTAAAAGAATCTCTTTTAATATTCCCTTTTTCAACCTCTTTCATGAAAAATTCTTCAAAAAGGAAAGAATTTCTTGAGAGATAAGTGGCATAGCACAAGTTTTCTTTTGAAGATAGATCGAGATATTCATCCCTAAAACTTAAGATTGCAGATGGTTCAATGCCAATTAGCGGAGCATCATCAGATATCAACTCACTTAATATTTCAATATTTTTGTTAGCAATCTTCTTGGCTGTCTTTATTAATCCTTTTGAAATATATGTTCTCCCGCTTTCGAAAACATCTGGGATTAAAACTTCATAACCTAACGATTCTAAAAGTTCAACGGCCTTAATGCCAATGTGGGTATCGTTGTAGTTTGTAAACTCATCGGGAAGTAGATACACTCTTTTGCTCGAGGATACCTGTTTTTTATGCTTTTTAAACCATTTTTTGAAAGAAACGATAGAAATTGATGGCATCTTTCGCTTAGGTTCAAAACCTAAACTTTTCATCAAAATAGGAGCAATAATCCTATTCGAAAGAAAGAAGTTTGTGGTACGCGGAGCAATACTTCCAAATGAGTTGATATGGGTAATATATGCAATCATCCTACTTCGTAAGGGAATACCATGGCTATCGTACCAATGCTGTAAAAACTCGGCTTTGAGTTTGGCCATATCAACACTCGAAGGACATTCGTTCTTGCAACCTTTGCATGATAGGCAAAGGTCTAGTATCTGGTAAATTTCATTATGATCGAATGGATTTTTCTTATTGCTTTGAGTAATAAACTCGCGTAATACATTTGCTCTTGCCCTTGTTGTATTGCCTTCATGCAATGTTGCCATATAGCTAGGGCACATTGTACCACCTGTTAAAACCGTTTTCCGACAATCTCCTGATCCATTGCATTTTTCAACGGCGCGTAAAAAACCTTGAACTTTATTGAAGTCGAAAATAGTATCTAAATCTTTTTCAATTCTACCCGGTTCGTAGCGGAGAGAGGTATTTAATTGAGGAGAGTCAACAATTTTACCCGGATTAAAAATGTTGTTAGGATCAAAGCAATTTTTAATCTCCTTCATTAAATTGTATACCGTTTCGCCTACCATTATTGGGATTAACTCCCCTCTGAGCCTTCCATCGCCATGCTCACCGCTAAGCGATCCTTTGTATTTTTTTACTAAGTGGGCAACTTCAAATGCAACTTCCCTAAAGAGTTGTACATCATTGGCGTCTTTTAAATTGAGAACTGGTCGAAGGTGTAATTCACCACTTCCAATATGTGCATGGTATACACAATCAAGGTTATGATTTGACATGATTGCTGCAAATTCTTCCATGTAATTCGGAAGTTTTTCAACAGCAACTGCGGTGTCCTCGACCAACGAAACGGGTTTTGCATCACCCTCAATATTTGAAAGAACTCCAAGACCTGCTTTTCGAAGCGCCCAAACTTTGTTAATCTCACTACCCCATATAACTGGAAAATGGTAGCCAAATCCATTAGCTCTCATCTCAGATTCCATCTGCGCAGCGATTTGCTCAATCTCAGGCTTAGATTCTCTGGCAAATTCAACAATAAGTATAGCCCCAGGTTCTCCTTGAACAAAGAAACGATTCTTTTGCTGCTCAATGTTCCCTTTGGTGCAATTTAAGATGATATTATCCATCATCTCAACAGCGCCCGGGTTATACTTAAGCGCCATTAGATTTGCCTTAAATGCTTGATTTCTTTCGGCCAAATGGATTGCTACAACAGCCTTTTCTTTTGGTGGTAATGGGACAATGTTTAGTTTTATTTCAGTTATAAATCCTAAAGTACCTTCGCTTCCTGCAATCAGATTTGAGAAATTAAAAGAGTTTTCATTATCGCTAAATATGCTGTTGTCAATCAGTTTATCTAATGCATAGCCAGTATTTCTTCGTTTTATTGCAGACTCAGGGAACTGTTGAATTATTTCCTTTTGAATATCTTTTTTGCTAAAAGCAGAACTTATAAACTTATAAATTTCGCCTTCTTTAGTAGATAACCTTAGCTTGCTTCCAAATTCTTCCTTTGACAATGGTTTAAATTCGTACTCATTTCCATCGTCAAGCATCATTTTTACAGAAACTGTATGATCACGTGTGCTACCATATAATATTGAGTGCGACCCACAGCTATTATTGCTAACCATTCCTGCAATCATGCACCTGTTGGAGGTAGAAGTCTCTGGGCCGAAGAATAGACCAAATTGTTTTAAAAATAGGTTTAACTCATCAAGAATAACACCGGGTTCAACTCTTACCCAGTGCTCTTTCTCATTTACTTCTAAGATTTTACCCCAATATTTTGAGAAATCAACGATTATACCTTTACCAACTACTTGACCTGCTAAAGAAGTACCCGCAGCTCTCGGAACGAGTGCTAATTCATTTTGCTTTGCAAAGACTATAAGCTTTGCTAAATCGTTTTTATTTTTCGGAATAGCAACTGCATTTGGTATTTCTCTGAAAGCTGATGCATCTGTAGCATATTGGATTAAAGTCGAACTATCCCAATAAAAGTCACCTTCGAGCGCGTTCTTTAGCTCATTAAATCTACTGTGTTGATGATTTATCTTCATTGTAAATAATTGAAAAGCTAAAGGTAAATATTTTAGAATATCAATGAAATAATAGAATTTTATTCTACTAGCACCTTAAAATATTCAACTGGGAGATAAATTATGACATGATGCTTTTAAGAATTTCCTGCTAAAATATGTTTTCATATTCTTTTCTTACTATTCATTCATATTTTGCTAGAAAAAGTTTTAGATTGAAAGATACTATTGTAAAACATGTTAACTTTTTTAATTTTTTACGTAGAATCACAAGTGTTTTATCTAATTTTACATAAAATTTATATTTGAATTAACTAA
>Ga0209099_1001885_pt1 | contig 19608 bp, 14 predicted proteins | sample AD_JPNHW2_MetaG_FD_184430 | JGI IMG/M metagenome (GOLD analysis project Ga0209099, IMG submission 184430) | Active sludge microbial communities of municipal wastewater-treating anaerobic digesters from Japan - AD_JPNHW2_MetaG (SPAdes) (version 2) | ecosystem: Engineered > Bioreactor > Anaerobic... | reverse complement strand
CAGCAGAATGAGAAAAATGATGGCAATACTTACGATCAGGGAGTAATAGAGGGGTGTCAATTCGGTGTCCGCGGTCTCCATCTCGCCGCCATAGTGCAGGCTCACCCCTTTGGGCAGCTGCAGGGCATCGATTTTGGGCCGCACCTTGCTTAATACCGTGTTGGCATAGGCATCCCTGCGGAGATCGGCCATAACCGTGATGGTGGGGACGCCGTTGCGGCGCGCGATCTCGCCCTCGGACCAGGCTGGCTGCAGGGCGGCCAGCTGCCGCACCTGTACAGCGGAAGCCAGGTAGGGCGAGGTTACGTACCGGTTCAGAATATCGTCGACACTGGTCTTGATCTTTTTATCCACCTTGAGGGAGACGGTGACCGGGTAATCCCCCTCCCAGATGGTCGAGACCGGAAATCCCCTGGTTCCGATCATAAGGGAGTAATCCAGCACCGGCTTGGAATAGCCGAGACGGCTGGCTTCATCCTGTTTGACGTTCAGCTGCACCGACTGCAGGGGCATCTGGAAATCGTCGCCCACCCAAACCGTCCCCGGTGTGCTTCGTAAAAGATCGGCGATCTGCGCCGCGGTCCTGCGCAGGGTCGCGATGCTGTCGCCCGAGATGCGCACCTCGATGGGGCTCGCGAAAGGAGTGAATCCAAGCTGTTTCCATTTGATGTGCGCATGGGGATCATGGTCGGTGAATTTGGCGCTGTATTCATCGAGCATTTTTTCCGTCACCTTGGCGCTTTCGGTGATGACCAGGAGCTGACCGATATTTTTTCCCGGAAACATCGGGGCATAGATGGCATTGAACCGCGGCGAGCTCGTCCCCACAAAGGCGGCCACCTCCCGGGCTCGTTTGTCCTTGAGCAGGAGATCCTCGATCTCCTGCATCACCCGGTTGGTCTGCTGCAGGGAGCTGCCGGTCGGAAGGGTGACCTCTACCGCGAACTGGTTGCGCTGATAATTGGGGAAGGACTGTTGCGGCGAAAGCGCTAGGAGCGCCAGCCCGATGATAAACGACAGCGCGCCGATAAGAACGACGCTCTTTTTCCGGGTGAATGATTTTTCGAGCAAGGTATCGTATAATCTTTGCAATCTGGTCAGCAGGGTTCCCTTTGTGCCCTGTTCCTCCCTCCTGACGCCGTGCTTGATCAGGCGGTAGCACATCATCGGCACCAGGAGCACGGTGACGATGAGGGAGATGAACAGGGCATAGGCGATCGTGCTCGGCAGCGAGCGGACAAAATCCGAGGCGGTGCCGGTCATGAGAATCGTCATCGGCACGAAGCATATGACGATGATCAGGGTCGCACTGAAGACCGAGCCGAAAAGGTCGGTGACGCTTTGCGAGGCCGCCTCGCGGGGCGAGATGCGGTTATCCAGTTTCTCCACATAGTTATCGATGACGACGATCGCATTATCGACCACCATGCCGAGTACGATGACCAGACCGGCCAGGGAGACGGTCTGCAGGGCGCTTCCGGTCATCCACATCACCCCCAGGGTGATCAAAATGGAGATCGGAATCGTCGAGGCCGCCACCAGGGCTATTTGCCACGGCAGCAGCAGCAGGGTCACCAGGATGACCGAAAGGATGGCGATGCCAAAATCCTTGAGAAAGCCGACAATGGCGCTCGAGACAAAATAGGGCATATCGGAGATCAGGCTGACGCGGATATCCGCCGGCACCTCAGTGGCAAACCCGGCGATCTCCTTTTTCACCTTGCTGCCGTATTGCACGATATTGTTGCCGGGCACCATCTCCAGCGAGACCAGCAGACATTTTTTGCCATTGACCCGGATGTAGGATTCGGGTTCCACATACTCGCGCACGACCCTTGCCACATCCTTGATGCGGATGGCATTTCCCAGAGGATCCGAATAGACGATCTGATTGGCGATGTCGCTCTCGGTCCGGTAACTCGAAGGAATGTGGATCGGCCGGATGAGCGTGCCGTCATCAATCTCGCCCGCATAATTGACCATACTCTCCGGTTTCAGCGCCGCCAGGACCATGAGCGGCTTGACGCCGTAGCGCGTCAGTTTGGCATCATCGATATAAATGTTGATCTCTTCCTGCTGCAATCCGAAATGCTTGACCCGCGAGGTGGCCGGAATGGTGCGGATCCGGTCCTCCAGCTTTTCAATATATCGCTCCAGTTCCTTGTAGGTTCGCGTCTCCGACTCAATCGTGAGCAGGATGGCCGAGGTGTTGCCGAAATCGTCGTTGGCGGTCAGGGAGAGCACGCCCGATGGCAGCGAGCCCTTGAATTCATTCAAGCCATGCCGCAGTTTGGCCCAGAACGCCTTCTGGTCCTTCACCTTGCGTCCGACCTCGACGTAGATGACCATGACATTCTCTTTCGAAACCGAGTGCGTTTTCCCCTTGTCGATCTCCTCGTACTGGAAGAGATAATTCTCCACCTTTTTGGTCAGCTGCTCGGCCACCTGCTCCGAGGTTGCGCCGGGATAGACGCCGATAACCAGGCCCTGGCGGATGGTGAATTCAGGAAATTCATCGCGCGGCATCTGGACCAGGGCAATGCCGCCGACCACTACAAAGATCAGTGTCAAAAGGATAATGCACTGACGGTAGCGCAGCAAAATGGACAATACAGTCGGCTTATTGCTCATAGCTGTGCCCTTCCCGATTCTGGCGTTGGACCATCTCGACCGGCGACTGGTCCACCAGCTTCTGCTGGCCCGTGATGACGACCCATTCGCCTGCGCGGACGCCCTCGGTTATTTCGATGCCGTTCTTCAGCAGACGGCCCGTTTTTACATATTTGCGTGCGGCCCGGTTTTGCGCGGTATCGATGGCAAAAATAAAGGTCCGGCCATTCTCATCCACCCGGAACGCCGCGGTGGGAAGGATCAGGCCCCGGTCCTCCGCGGTGGTCTCGAGGGTCACGTTGCAGATCATGCCCGGCTTGATCATTTTTTCCCGGTTAGGAACACCGATTTTGACTTTATAGGTATGGGCGATGGGGTCGGCCATAACGCCGATCTCTTCGACATTTCCTGTGAACTCACGATCGCCCAGAGCCCCCACTCTGATCCGGGCTTCCTGGCCTTTTTTGATCGAGGCGATCTCACTTTCCGAAACCGGAATCCGGGCGAAGAGTTTTTCAATTTTGACGATGGTCAGGGCCGCAAGCCCCGGGATCACGCTCATCCCCGGCTCCATCGAGCGCTTGCCGACATAGCCCGAGGAGGGGGCAACGAGGAGACAATCGGTGACATTGCGCTGTGCGATCGCTGCGGCCGATTTCGCCTGCTGCAATCCGGTCTGAATCTCCACCAGTTTGACCTCCGGCAGGTTGCCATTCTGATACATGGGATACAACCGGTTGTAGGCATCCTCGGCCTGCTTGAGCGCGGCTCGGGTCATTTCATAGGTGTCCTTGTAGCTCTCTCCGCTCAATTCCGCGAGCAGTTGGCCTTTGTGCACGTAATCGCCTTCAGAGACGAGAACGCGCGCGACCTTTCCGGGAACCGAAAAGCTCAAGGGCGTCGATTCGGATTCTTCCAGGGTGCCGCTGTAGGAGAAAACCTCGTTGGCGCGCATCACTTCCGCTCGCACTGCCTCGACCCTGACCGGGGTATGGGCCAGGGTTTCTTCCACGGATCGAGAACGGCAGGCCAGATGCAGCGAACCGGCGCTGAGGAGCAGCAAAAGGACTCGTGAATTCATGAAGGACTTCCTTTCTGCAATTAGACTATTTTGGTTCCAGAGTCGAAAACGAGTCAAATTTTTTATATCCCGTTAATGATCATTCTGGCCGCCATATCGATCTGTTGCGTATCGTCATTTTCGAGAAGCAGATAGAGCTCCAGGGCATGAATGACGCCGAGAATGGTCGCTGTCGCCATGGTGATTTCATCTTCCGAGATGAAGGCCAGCTCTTTCGTCCGCAAGCCGAGGGTCAGGATCTGCCTGATATAGGCCTTCTCCATCTCGGTAAACTTTTGCCGCAGCTTGTCGAGGAAATTATGGTTGCGCTTGACTTCGTCACGCACGATCGTGTAAAGACCGATCATCTCTTTACTTTCCTTGATGGTGACGACGATGTAGCGCTTCAACTTGTCTTTTGCGGAGAATTCCCGCTCCGCGGCGTCGCGTGCGGTCTGCAGCACCGCATTGAAGGCCTCGGTGACGACCGCATCGAAGAGTTCTTCCTTGGTCTTGAAATAATAGTAGAGTGTGCTTTTGCCCTTGACCGCTTCGCGGGCGATATCCTCCATGGTGGATTTGTTCAATCCCCATCTCTGGAAAATGCGTTTGGCCGCGTCGAGAATGGCGATGCGGACCAGATCGTCCTGAGCCATCGTTTGCACGATATTACCCCTTTCGACTATATTCGTTTTCTGGTCTAAAATATACAACCGGTTCGGGAATAAAGCAATACTATTTATCGCGGGAACACTTCAGGCCGTCGCTTCCGGATCGCTTCATCCGGTCATCGCCGGCCCGCTCTCCCGGGCATATCCTATTGTAAAATCGGCATATTTTCCTTGCGTTTCTGGTTACATTGCTGTTAATTATGATCAGGATACCCTGCATCCCGGAGAAGGGATTCAGAGCAAGCGTTATCAACGATCGGGGAGCGCATGCTGAGCTGGACGATACGGTTCTGGAAACAGACGCTGGTAGCACTCACCCTGCTGTGCGCCTTTTTTTGTTTTCTGCAGTCGGATCTGGTCACCGCCGCCGGGATCATGAGATACCTGCAGGCCCTCTATTTTTCCCTGTCGCTCTTCATCCTCGGAGCCCTCGATATCGGATTCCCTCCGGATGCCTCCACCATAGCGGACCTTCTCTTATGGATCTGCTATTTTCTCGCCCCGCTGTTGACCGCCGGTTTTCTCTATGTTTTTGTCCAGGAACGGCTCTTGAAAAACCTGAGTCCGCGCTACCGCCATCACACCGTGATCTGCGGCTTGGGGCGCAGCGGCAAGCTGGTATTCGAGCTGGCCAAAGCCAACTATTCCAAAAAGAATAAAATTGTGATCATCGAGGCCAATCCGGACAATCCCCACGGGACGGAGATCGAGAATGATCCGGCCGTATGGTGGATCCGCGGCGATTTCACCGATAAACTGATCCTGAAAAAGGCCCGGGCGCATCAGGCTCGGGAGATCATCATCACCACCAACAACGATTTTGCCAACCTGAAGGCGTTGTTCACCCTGGAGCCGATGCTCGCGCCTGGCCGTGTGCCGCGCATCTTTTGTCACATCGGTGATCCCAAGCTGCTTGCGACCTTTAAAGACCCTCTCCTGGATGAGACCCTGCTGAACCAGGTCCATTTTTTCAATGCCTATGACGAGGTCACCCGGCGCCTGGCGAGAAATTGGCTGCAGGATCGAGCGGAGGAGCCGCATCCGCGCACCTTCATTCTCGTCGGATTGGGCCGTTTCGGCCGCCTCTTGCTGCAGAACATTCTGGCCGATCCCGAACTGACCGAAGAGGATGAGATCGCCATCGTGACCATTCAGCAGTGCTATGATATCGCCAGACTCAAGCACGATTGGCCGGCCGGGTTGAACCAGCGTCCGCGCCTCCATGAGCCGATCATCGCCAATGCCAGCGATCCGGCGGTTTGGGACCAATTGAACAGCATGCTGAGCGGCAGAAACAACAAAGTCTATTTGATCCTCTGTCGTGATGACGACATCGCCAATCTCGAGACGGCGATCACGCTGAAAACCGGACCGGCCTCTCCCCTGCAGCAAGCGACGGTCATTTGCCGTATTTTCAGCAAAACGGTAAAAGCGATGAGTGATGTACTTGAGCACAAGATCACCCGCCACGAGCAGCGCGATCTGCTGTTATTTCCGTTTCAGGACGAGTTAAAGGAGGCTTTTCGGGAGGAGATCTTTCATCCGGATTCGAGCCGGGAGGCAGGCGATTCAGACTGATTCCAGGAGCACCCCCGGCCGAGCCGCCGGAGATGCCGCCTTCCGGAGGGCAGCACTATCGGCACAGTCATTTGGACTTGAGGGCCCGCATGCCCTTGTCGGCGCGCATCATTCCTGGAGGGCAGCACTTTCGGCACAGTCATGCGGCCGGCGGCTGAGGGCATACGCTCGCTCCTTCGGCCCGTGAGAATCGCTGCTTCCGCCAGACTTTTGCCCCTTGAGCGATGATATCCCTCATTTCAACAGCACGGCCTTGCGGAATTGCCGACAGGAGCCCGCCTCCAGGAGCAGAAAGTAGACGCCGTTGGCTTGGCCTGCCGCGTTCCAGCTTGTTTCATGATACCCCGCCGCCATGCGCGCATGCATCAGCTCCGCCAGCTCTTCGCCAAGAAGTGAAAACACCCGTATCCGGACCTCCTCCGCTCTGGGCAGTGCGAATTCGATCGTCGTGACCGGGTTAAAGGGATTGGGATAGTTCTGGAACAGGGCAAATCGATTCGGAAAGCCGACATGCACCGTGATCGCCGCCGAGTAGGCAAACCGGCCATCCTGATCGACGATCTTCAGCCGGTACGCGCATTGGCCGGCATCGTCCAAAGCGTCATCGGCAAATTCATACGAGTGGGCGTCGGCCGTGGTGCCGTGCCCGGGGACAAATCCGATCTTGCCCCAGGGATGATCGCCCGCTCTCCTCTCTATCTCAAATCCGTAAGTATTCTCTCCGCTCAAGGTCTGCCAATGCAGGGTCACTTTTTGCTCTGCGACCGCCGCCGTGAAAGAGGCCAGCTCCACCGGCGTCACCGCCGGCTCGATGAGGGTCATGAATTGGTCCGCCGCCTGGGAGGTCACCACCTGAACCTGACCCGAGGGCCAGAATACGCGCAGGCTGTCCACCATGGCGGCATCGTCCAAGCCGAAATGGGCAAAGAGGCTACTCTGGCCGCTGTGACCGCTCTGGCTGGTGATCTCGCGCGTCTGCCAGAACGCGTTTCCGTGGATGGCGGCCTTGACCTGCACGCGCGCTCCGATCGCCGACCGGTTGGAGCGGCTGCCGATGCACCGGATCTCGAGCCAGTGCGCGGCATTGCCGGCGTTGATGAACAAATTCGCCGGGGCGCCATAATTGGCCACCACCAGGTCGAGAAAGCCATCGCGGTTGGCGTCGGTCCAGGCGCACGCCAGCGAATTATCCGCAAGAGCAAACGCGGGGGCATTCAGCCGGACGAAACCGCGGCCGCCGGTGTTTAAATAGAGTGCGTCTGCGCCGTTGCGCGCCACATACAGGTCCAGCCAGCCGTCGTTATTGATGTCACCCCAGCCGCTGCCCTTGGAAATGCCGGTATCGGTAGCGACCGGCCCCTCCAGGATGCGGGTGAAGGCGCCATCGCCCTCGTTATGATAGAGAAAATTGACCCCCTCCGTATTGGTCACGAAAAGATCGGGCCAGCCATCGTTATCATAGTCGCCCCAGGATCCGCCGAAAGAATGGCCGCCATCGGTCACGACCGGGCCGGTCATGATCTTTGTATACGAACTGCTGTCATTACGATACAAAAAGTTGGTGCCATAGTTGGCGACGAAGAGATCGGCATCGCCGTCGAGGTCATAGTCCACCCAGGCGCAGCCGTAGGAGAGGCCGCCGTCGTTGGCGAGGGCGCCGCTGGAAATCCTGGTGAAGGTGCCCTTGCCGTCATTATGGTAGAGCAGATTGCCGCCGTTCAGGGTGGCGACAAAGAGATCGAGACAGCCATCCTGATCGTAATCGGCCCAGGCTGCGGCGCGGCTGGGAAAAACCTCCGTAGTCAGCGGCTGGTCGGCGATGCGCGAGAAGGTACCACTGCCCTGGTTATGAAAGAGGGCGTTGGCGGTGTTTTCGTCGGCGACGAACAGATCGATCAGGCCGTCATTGTCATAATCCCCCCAGGTTGCGCCCCGCGCGGGATCGCTGCCGGATACCACCGGACCAGCCGCTTCGGCGGCAAAAGTGCCATCCCCCTGGTTGCGGCAGAGGGTGTTTTGACCCTGGTTGGCGAGGAGGAGGTCCTCGTCGTCGTCGTGATCGAAATCCGCGCAAGCGACACCGTAGGCATTGATCTGGTTGGTCACAGGGTCAGCCGCAAAGCGGTTGGGAAAGACGATCGGATCCCGGCTGCGCAGGAGGTTATTGGCCCAGATCTCCGTCGCGGCGCTGATGTAGAGATGGCCATCCGGATGCAGGGCCATCGCGGCAACAGATTCCTCCGAATCCTGGAATCCCGCATCGGGATCCATCTGCGTCCAGTGCTCCCCCAGGTCGAACGAATAATAAAAATCGACACAATGATCAGAACCCGATTGCAGCGCCAGCAGCAGGCCGCCGGGGATGGTGATCAGGGCCCCTGCGCCGTAGCTGACCGCATCCGGCAAGCCGTTCGTCAGCTTTTGCCATGGGGCGATGAACTCCATCCGGCCGCGGCGGTACAAGCCGGAGGAAGTCAGCAAGAAAAAGCAATCGGCGCCCCGGTCATAGATGACGGTTTGAGTGTACAAGGCAAAATCAATTTGCTCTTCATACCAGCTGCCGCCGCCGTTGAGAGAACGGAAGAGAGAGCCGGAACTCGTGGCCAGCAATACATCGTTGTCATCCTCTCCCGGAGTGAGCAAGGCCACGACCGGATCCGCCGCGGCTGCGCTGCCGGCGATTTTTTTATGCCAGGTTTGGCCTGCATCATCGGAGCTGTAGAGATAGATCTCCTGGCCGGAGGTGCCTGCTGCATAAATGCGGCCGTTCGTCCCGACCGTCAATCTGGAGAAGGCGCGATCGCCGATGCCATTGGTCAGCCGCTGCCAGTGTTCGCCCGCATCCGCAGAACGATACAAACCATTCCGCTCGGTCGAGACATAAAAAATCCCCGCCAGATGCCGGCCGAGTCCGGACACCCTTAAATTAGCGGCAGCGGTGTCGATTGTAAAAACGGACCAGGGATGGCGGTCATCTGTTTGGCGCGCCAAGATCCCATCCATGCCCACGTAGACCACACCGCTGCTATCGATGAGCATCTCATGACTGCTGCGACTAAAGTTGGTCTGAATGCGTGTCCAGCTTTCGCCCCGGTCGCTCGAACGGAACACGTCCATATCGAAAAGCAGGAGGTTTTGTTCCTGATCCAGAAGATACCAGACTCCAGACCACCAGCCATTGAATATCATGGAAGAATGCTCCCCCGCATCGGCTGAATAATAGAGCCCGACTCCCGTACTGATATACAGATCATCAGACCGTCCGATCATGATGTGCCGGACATCTTGATACTCTGTAAATATCTTCCAGGTGATCCCTCCATCCTGCGAACAGGCTAAAAGGCCGTAGGGCTTGTCGGATTCACCCCCGCACAGGACTCGGGCGTAAAGGGTGCCGGCACGATTGACGGCCAGATCCTGCACGCCATCTTTGCACAGCAAGGTCGAATCCGGCCAGCTCTCTCCCTGATCGGCAGAAGCCAAAAAGAGACCGTTATGAGTGCCGGCCCAGGTCTGGCCATTGGAGAAGGCCAAACAGCTCAGATCGTCCCGCAAGGCCGACCAATGCACGCCATCATCATCCGAACGGAAACATCGCGGCGAGCATCCCGAGGCGGTGAGTACAAACAGGCGATCCGCGGGATCGATAAAGAGGCGATCGATGCTGCAAGAGCCGGTGAGCGCGATCGTCTGCCAGCTCCGGCCATGGTCGCGCGATCGGTATAAAACCGGGCCGCTGTGATAGCCGGCGATGAAAACATCGCCCCGGGAATTGACCGCAAGAGGAGCATGGTCAAGAAGGGCATCAGCAGGGATTGGCAGCCGCTGCCAAGTGAAGCCATTATCCTGCGAAGAGAACAAGCCCTTGGCCAGGACATAGATATCTCCGTTGGGCGCGAGGGCGGAGTTGGAGACCGCAAAGGGCTGATCGTTGGCCAATTGCCAGAATTCATCAAGAACGACGATCTGTCCTGAAGCAGTGCCCCGCCAGAGCGTGACGAGCAGAAATCCCAGCAGCCGTTTTTTATGATTCATCATCCGCCTCCCCGAAAAACAGTGGCTTCATTTTCTTGAAGATTCATGGAATCATGAAATGAAAGAGTATGTGGATCAGGACAAGTGCGGTGCCAGGCGAGGTGCGGAGCTGGATGGCAATGGCAGGGTAACTCCGGGTGCATCATCATGGGATACAGGGTAGTTCAATTGTGAGACAAGCCGTCGACCTGGATCAGGGGCGGGCCCCTCCTCCTCATCAGGTCGCCAGGTGCAAAACGGATAGTAATGACCTGAATATCAGGTACTTGGCAGGTTGCGCCGGAATCTGTTTTCAGACCGCTAGAGTCGATGAGCGACGGCAGTTGGTAAAAAAGCAAAAAGCGGGCCAGCGGTAATCTCGTCTCTTCCCTTCAATTTTTGTAGGGTGAACCAGGGTACCGATCCCCGGCATCGGCACATCGCAATGCAGGTTGATTTACAGCACGGGCAGAAGGGCGGTCATCAAGAAATAGACGCCGCCGAGCAAAACAAGCAGTCCGGCGACCCTTTTAACTATCTGGGTTGATCTGGATTGTGCACTCCAGTTTAGATAATTTTGCACCCACTGGCCGAGTCCGCCGGCCAGGGTGATCACGGCACAATGGCCGATGGTAAAGGCGAGAATCAATAACGAAGGTTTGACCCAGCTGCTTTGGGCCATGCTAAACACAATGCCCAACACCGGTGCCAAATAAGCGAAGGTGCAGGGACCGAGCCCCAGTCCAAACAAAAGACCGAGGCTGAATGCTCCGGGGTAACCGCCCTTGTTTGAGCTGATCGCCGTGTTCCCCCAGTTCAACGAAATGATATCGAGCAGATACAATCCCATGATGAAAAAAATCGCAGCCACGAGAATGTTCCCCCAGATCCCTACATCACCAATCAGCCGGCCGAGTGAGGCGGTAATACCGCCCACCAGCGCGATGGTTATCGAAATGCCCAGGGCGAAAACCAGAGCCAGGGAAAAGGAGCTGCGGGTGCTCCTTTTTTCGCAGCTGGAGATATAACCGATAACCAACGGGATGCTCGACAGATGGCAGGGGCTGAGCAGGACGCTCAGAACGCCCCAGATCAGGGAAGCCAGCAAGGCCAGGGAAAAGTTGCCGGTCATCAATTCACCGAGGGAGCTGAACAGGCTGTCGATCATGATTCGCTTTGCCTGGATGATTTCAATCCGTGGGACTGCAGCAGCGCATCAATCTCAGTTTCCGGGAAAAATCCCTCGTGGCGAAAAATCTCCTTGCCTTTGGCGTCGAGAAAAACCTGCGTCGGGATAAGTCGGATATGATACTCCTGCGCATACTTTTTCTGCTCAGCCTTCCATACATCGTAAAAAATCACCTCGATCTGATCGCCGTATCTCTCTTCAATGGCCTTCATCACGGGCTGCATGGCCTTGCAGGGGATGCAATTGACCGAACCCAATTCGATAAAGGTTATTTTCGCTTGAGATGCGGATTTCTTCGAGCTGTCCTGTGCGGTATTTTCCGGTCCATTGCAGGCGTGCAGAAAGAGCAGGCCTATAAGGATGGCTGAACCCGCCATTTTGTTCATTCTGTTCCTCCGATGTGTCATACAGCTGATCGTGATAGTCCTCATGGGCCATCCTGTCGATCACGCATTTTGAAAACGATTACGCCAGCGCAGGGCGACATTGACCAGGCTGATGAGAACCGGCACCTCCACCAGCGGGCCGATCACCGTTGCGAAAGCCGCGGCTGAGTTGATGCCGAAGACGGCGACCGCCACCGCGATAGCAAGCTCAAAGTCATTGCTGCCCGCAGTGAACGAGACCGTCGTCGTTTTTTCATAAGAGATGCCCATAGCCCTGGCGATGAAAAAGGTCGCAAAAAACATCAAGGCGAAGTAGAGGGCATACGGGACGGCCACACGGAGCACATCCAAAGGCAATTCAATGATCTTCTCCCCCTTGAGAGAAAACATGACCAGGATCGTGAAGAGCAGCGCGACAGGCGTCACCATGGACAGGCGCGGAATGAAACGCTGAAAATACCATTCGCTGCCTTTGCGATGGCGCAGGACAAGGCTGGATATCAGGCCCGCCGCGAAAGGGATGCCCAGATAGATGAGGACGGTCACTGCTATTCCGGAGATGGACACCCGGACCATCGCTCCGCTCAGACCGAAGAAAGGCGGCAGTACGGTGATGAAAACATAGGCGTAGACGGAATAGAGCGCTACCTGAAAGAGGGCGTTGAAGGCCACCAGGCCAGCCGCCAGCTCCGAATCGCCTTTGGCCAGGTCGTTCCACACCAGCACCATAGCGATACAGCGCGCCAGTCCGACCAGAATGACCCCGACCATCATTTCAGGTTTGTCCGGTAGAAGCAAGATCGCGAGGAAAAACATCACCAGCGGCCCGATGATCCAGTTCTGGACGAGCGATAACCCCAGGAGCTTGAGATTGCGAAAAACCTTGGGCAGCTCCTCATAGCGCACTTTGGCGAGCGGAGGGTACATCATCAAAATCAGTCCGATGGCGATCGGGATATTGGTCGTGCCCGATTTGAATTGATCCCAGAAACCCGCTATGGACGGAAACAGGTATCCCAGTACCACGCCGGTGAACATGACCAGAAAAATCCAGACGGTCAAATAACGGTCAACAACCGATAGTTTCTTCGCGGTTCCCATCAGCCCTCCGAAGCAGAATTTAGACCCGTACCATCGTCTCCTGCACAATTATCCTGCGTGAATCATCCCTCAGCTTCCGGGTCTATCTGATAATCCAGCAGTACCAGTTGGAAAGATGGGGCCAGGCGTGAGTCAATCTTCCCTCACCTTCCGGGTTTTTCAGCGGTGATCACCGCCGACAGGATATACTCCTCGAGGTTTCGGCCCGGCACCCACTCCTTGATGAAGCGCCGGCTTTCATCCTTCGGCTTGATCTGAGTGTTAACAAATCCCGCTCGGGCGATCATGGATTCGAGTTCAGGGATCGCCAGAGCACCGGCCGCGCACGCCGCGTAGAGGTCAAGATTGCTGCGGATCTCCTGCGGAAGCTCCGCCGTCGCCACGACGTCGGAGATGGCCAGACGGCCGCCTGGTTTGAGCACGCGGAAGGCCTCTGCAAAAACGGCCTCTTTATCGGGGGAGAGATTGATGACGCAGTTCGAGATGATCACATCCACCGTGTCATTCGCCACCGGCAGCGCTTCGATCTCGCCCAGCCGGAAAGAAATATTGGGATATCCTGCATTGGCCGCATGGGCTCGGGCCTTGGCCACCATATCCGGTGTCATGTCGACGCCGATCACGCGACCTGTCGATCCGACCTGCTGCACGGCGAGAAAACAATCAAAACCGGCACCACTGCCGAGATCGAGGACCACTTCGCCGGGCTTGAGGGCGGCGATCGCTTGCGGATTGCCGCAGCCGAGACCGAGGTTGGATCCAATCGGGACACTCCTCAATTCGGCTGCAGAATAACCCAGTTGTGCGGAGATCTGATTTTGGTCCATAGCCGGTGTACTCCCGCCGCAGCAGGAGGAGGTGCCGCCACAGCAGGACGCATTCTCATTCGCCGCAAGGCCGTACCGCTGCCGGACCGCCGCGCGAATCTCTTCATCAGACTTTTTATTCATATCATCATTTTCCGATCATGGTTTTAAGTTCTTCGATCCCGGGGACCCGGCCGTATACCTTGACGACACCGTCGACCACGAGCGCCGGGGTCATCATCACGCGGAATTTCGTGATCTCGTCAATGGTATTCACTTTCTCTATGGTATACTCGATGCCCAACTCCTTTGCGGCCTGCTCGGTCATCTCCTGCAACTTGTTGCATTTGGCGCATCCCATGCCGAGTATTTGCAGTCGTCGCATCTTTTTAGCTCCTCCGGTTAAGAAAGCAATCCGAACAAAATGCCGGTAATGGTGGCCATCACTACTACCAGCGCAACGTAAACAAGCGTCTTGCGCGATCCCATAATGGAGCGTAAAACCAGCATGCTCGGCAAGGAAAGCGCCGGCCCCGCGAGCAGCAGCGCCAGGGCCGGGCCCTTGCCCATGCCGCTGCCCATCAAGCCCTGGAGGATGGGCACCTCCGTCAAGGTCGCAAAATACATAAAGGCGCCTGCGAGCGCGGCGAAGAAATTGGCAAAAAGGGAGTTGCCGCCAACCGCGGTGCTGACCCATTCGGAAGGGATGATCCCTTCCTGGCCGACTCTTCCCAGCAGCATGCCGGAGATAAATACCCCGATTAACAACAGCGGCAGTATCTTTTTGGCAAAATCCCAGGTTGTGGCAAACCAGGCGCCCGCCTCACCTTTATCCATGGCCGTGATCACCGCGAGCCCGATGGAGCCGGTTGCGAAGAGCAGAACCGGTGCGGCGGGGGTAAAAAGCCTCAATAGAACCACAGGCAGCGCGGCCAGAGCAAGGCGAAGCCAGCTGATCCTGAACCATAATCCCAGAACGACCGCCAGTCCGAGCGCGCTTGCGCCGGTCAGGTACCATTTGATGGAATAGATGGAACGCCACAATCCATCGGCATCTGCCGGTTTGCCCCAGTTAGCGAAAACGAGGATCGCGATCATCAGAAAAAAGTAAATCACCGTCTGCCACAGAGGCCGCCCCGCTCCGGATTCTTCGAGGAGCAGCGGGGCCTCAGTTGATTCGCTTTTGTCTTTTCTGAATATCCAGTGCATCAGCAGACCGATGAGGATGCTGAAGACGACAGCGCCAACGGCACGAGCGATGCCGATCTCCAGGCCCAGCACCCGCGCGGTGAGGATGATGGCGAGCACGTTGATGGCCGGGCCGGAGTAAAGAAACGCCGTTGCCGGTCCGAGACCGGCGCCCATGGTATAAATCCCGGAAAAAAGCGGCAGTACCGTACAGGAGCAAACCGCCAGTATGGTTCCCGATACCGAGGCTACGCCATAGGCGAGGGCCTTGTTGGCATGCGGGCCCAGGTATCGCATCACCGATTCCTGGCTGATGAATACGCCAATCGCGCCGGCAATGAAGAATGCGGGGACGAGGCAGACCAGCACATGTTCACGGGCGTACCATTTGACCAGGTGGAAAGCCTCCATGATGGCGTTGTCAAAACGATGGGTACCAATGGGCAAATAGTAAAGAAAAGCAAAGATTGCGACGATCCAGAACAGCGTTTTGGATTCCTTTTTCCAGTCCATTAAAACTCGAACTCCTCTCTTAGCTGCACACAATTAATCCCGGGTCTGCCTTCTCATCGGAATGGCCGGTGATACTCCTTTATGGAATCGATCATCCCGCGTACTTACCGCTGCTGCAAATCTTCAGCCGGTCCACATCTGCACGGCGCTGTTTGTCCTCGGCTACAACAGAATCGAGATTGAGTTGTTTGGAGATAACCAGCCATAATTCTCTGAAGAAGGGATCAGGATTTTCGGCCATCTGATAGTTGATCCACTTGCCCTCTTTCTCATCCTTGATCAAGCCGGCATTCTTCAGGACATTGAGATGAGAGGAGATGGTCGAGGTGGCCAGTCCGATCAGCTCGGTTATTTCACATACACACAGCTTTTTGTTTTCGAGCAATTTCAGAATGCGAAGCCGGCCATGATCGGACAATGCTTTTAATACATCCACAGGTTCCGCCATCTTGTGCCCCAATCATTTCGATATTTTTAGTAATGTAATTCTTTTCATCTCCAAAATCAAGTCCTATTTTGACATTAGGCCCAAACAGGAAAACAAGCACCTATCACCGCCTGTTAGCCCCCAAAAAAGGCCCGCCCGAATTGGATCGGGCTGGCCTTTGCAGGGTGCTCGCGAGTTGTGGCGGAGGGATTTGAACCCCCGACTAGCAGATCAGAGGACAAGCGCATATCTTTTCAATTTAATGAACTCACTGGCATGCTTCTTGCGTAAGTTGCAACTGTGATATTCATGATGATACGCCAGCATGATGAGCAAGCGGATGCAATCACGATAACTATATTTATATTTTACAGTTAATTGCCGCTGCTATGCAGATTCTGCGCGAGGAAGTCAAGCTCCTCCCGAGATGATCGTATGAATTTGGACATTTCGTGTTTCACAATTGTGCACCCGTGGCTGTCCATTTTCTCTTGCATGGGCAACTCCCCCCTACTGCCCTTTGATTAAAATCATCGTGGCACTTGCTCCGAGAGCATCGCTATAATGACGCTGGCAACAGGACGGCCTCTTTCAGCCGGATTTTGTTGGGTTAGGAGATTAACGATGAGATGGAAATTCGTGTATCTCACCCTGGTGCTTCTCGCAATCGGGAACGGATTAGCATCCGGACAGGATGTATTGCCCCAGGAAACGGGATACTGGCATTTCGCCGATAACACCTCGCCGCGATGTGTGCGCTGCTCAGCGACGGGCCTTGATGGCCGCCTTTATGCGCTCTCGGAGACCCATCCCCATCTCTTCTGTTCTCGGGACGGCGGTGCCACCTGGTGGAATATCCCTGTGGGTACGGGTGATTTTCTCCTGTACACCTTCACCATTGCGGCCAATGGCGAGATCTATGCCGCAGCCCGGTATGCGGATAGGTTGTTCCACTCAGCCGACCAGGGAGAAACCTGGCAACAGCTCAAAACCCCGACAACAGACTGCCGCATTCTGAGAATCCATGTCGATACTAAAAACAGGCTGTATGTCATCGCTAAAAACGACTCTGGCGTTGATGCGTTCCGCTCCTATGACTATGGCATACATTGGGAGCAGTTGGGCCATCACTTAAGCTGTCTGTTATTCTGGAACGGCAATATCTATGCCGGAACATATTCGGAAGGCCCTTCGGATTATAGGGACGACTTTCTTGTTTCAGCAGATGACGGAAGTACATGGTCACCCCTTTGTGCAGATCGGAATTTCTTTGCCTTTACCGATTTGCTTATCAACAGCAAAGGGATTCTTTTTGCTGCATGTAGCGTGGATGCGGAAGATCGCTCTTCCGATGTACTCATCTGTTCGCAAGATGGCGGCATGAGCTGGCAATCGATTCATGCTGGCAGCGCGGAGAGCCAAATACTTCTTGATGCCTCGGATAATCTAATCATACATGATGGCTCCTATCTTGATCACTATGGCCTGGTGATATCAAAGAATAATGGTGAGAGTTGGACCAAACTCCCGGTCAGGGGTAGCAATGCCTTGATGGATTCCAGTCACAACTTGCTCGTCTTTGGCACTCCGGCGGCTGGTTCATCCTTTTACTCCATTTATCGGTCGTCCGATCAGGGGATTTCGTGGATCCCGATCCATCAAGGTTTCGGGCCTGCTGATTATCAGTATCTGATTTTGATCACCCCCGAAGGCACCATCCATGCAGCAACAGGGAGAGCATACAGGCGAAGCGAAGACCAGGGGAAATCATGGTTCTCACTGTCCTTCATGGATTATAAGATGGAAAACAACTATGCAACAGCCATCGCCAGGCATCCATCCGGTCATCTTTATATTACCACCTCACGTGATGGCATCTACCGTTCCATCGACGAGGGCAACCACTGGCAAAAGCTCACCACCGGAACCGCGGATTCAAGCTTTATGACCTTAGCCATTGATCAGCATGGCACTATCTACGTTATTGGCGGGATGTGTGAACCGTACTACGTCGGCAACACATCCATCTTTTTCAGGTCCACGGATAATGGGATGACCTGGCAAAGGAAGACGCTTAATCAAAATGAACCTGTTATAACCCAGATCATTCCCCTGGATGGGGGAAAAATGTTGGCTGCCTCCGGGCAGGAAGGAGATATTTACTTTTCGGCCGACCAGGGGGATTCCTGGGAAAGTGAAAAAATCCCATTAGTCCGAGAGACTTGGAAAATGACCTATGATCCGGTTTCGCGGCAAATTTTTCTCATGACCGATGCCGGCCTGTACCGCCGGCAGAATTCTTGGCCTGCTGTTTGGGAGAAGCTGCAAAACGATCTGCCGGCCTCCATCGAAGACGGCGCGATCACCGTTACTGCAGGAATCTTGCTCGTATCCTGGCGTGAAAAGAATATGGGGGCAATATACCATTTTTATTTTTCATCCGATCGCGGTAACCATTGGACCAAATTTGATGAAAGATCATCCGTGTTCAGCAATTGTGGTGTGAGCACCATGGCCTACCATCCGCAAGGAGTTCTCTTTGCGGGTTTGGGCGCTGGAGGATCTGAGTTTTGCGAATCGGAGTTATTCTATTGCCAGGCGCCATTCATGAGCGACGCACAGGTTGCGCCTGGGGAGCAGGGTCTGACCTCCGGCAACCTTCCGTTTCGTTTTGAGTTAAGCCAGAATTACCCCAATCCATTCAATCCATCAACGGCCATTCGGTATACGCTGCCAGCCGATGGGCGAATCAAACTTGAGGTGTTTGACACTCTGGGGAAGCGGGTGAAGATTCTGCAAGAGGGGCTACAGACTGCCGGCGTCCATGAATGTTCATTTCAGATTTCGGATCTCGCCAGTGGCATTTATTTCTACCGGCTGACAGCTGGTTGCTGCTGCGTACAGAAAAAAATGATCCTGCTGCACTGAGATCATACTTGCATCTTCTGGCGATAAATGGCACGAATGATATGTATGCGGAATTGGTATTCTTTTGTAAATATTATTGACACCTCGCTGAGGGATTGCCCACGAAAAAGTTGATGCCCACATCATCAAGTTTCATGTTAATTCTGCAGCCCTTCTCTCTATTGGCTCATTCCTCACACCTCCGTTCTGTCAAAGACTACTTTCCCCCGCCTCCGGCAAAATATGGATCACGCAAATTGCATTTACCTTAAAGGCCAAATGATTATGCGCTATCCCCCGCCTTCCCCAACCCCTTTGCCCAATCAACCGGAATCTCCTTCTACCGCAATAAACCTGGTCCAGTCAGGCAGACTCTTTTCGATTTCCAGGGATAGACTGTGAGGGTTCTGTTCATTGATCATGCAGCAGCTGGCTCGCATTACCTGATCTGCGATAGGATGACTGATGATTGTCTGCGCAGTCTGTCCGGGATCTACTTTATCTCGCTCAAGACTTCAGAGTATGCTCAAAACCGGGCGTTTACCCTGATCAGACAGAGCCCACTCCATTTGCCGGTGTCACTGAGTTTGTCTCTAAGATCCGACGCCGCACTGTTTGGGGACGTGGTCAAGCCTGCCGGTATTGATGACCTGCAGGACGGTGCTGTTTCTGAAGCGAGTGCACCCGATGTTAAAGACAAATGAAATCAGCGCATCCAACCGGTTTTGATTCAGCTGGACCTGCACGGTCTGATTGACAGTATCAACCGGCACCTGCAGCTCCTGCTTCAACAATTCAATGCAGAGCTCTTCAGTCAGGCCGTTATAGATGATATAGGGTTCGCCCCCGATCCAGATCTTACCGGAGACGTTACCGTCCTGGTCAACAAGTGGCCTATGCCGATGGTCGGCAAGCCGGCCTGGTCGTCATAGACAGTCAGCCGGCAGCCTTCCAGTTTTTTAATCATAGCGATACCGCTAAAAGATATTTTCATAATCAACCAGCACTTGATTAAATATTATGATTTCTGCACTAAACTGTTTTTTCCGTACTCATAGATGACGCTCTGCTGGAGGATTTCCCAGTGAAAAAATTGATTCTCACATCATTGCTCTTAATTTTAATCCTGCAGCCCTTTCCTATTTTGGCTCAGCCCTC
>Ga0209099_1001883_pt1 | contig 19622 bp, 13 predicted proteins | sample AD_JPNHW2_MetaG_FD_184430 | JGI IMG/M metagenome (GOLD analysis project Ga0209099, IMG submission 184430) | Active sludge microbial communities of municipal wastewater-treating anaerobic digesters from Japan - AD_JPNHW2_MetaG (SPAdes) (version 2) | ecosystem: Engineered > Bioreactor > Anaerobic... | reverse complement strand
ACCGTGAGGGCTGCTCCCGTGCCGTCGCCGAGGCCCGTCACGTTGCCCGTCACCGTCGTGGTGCCCGCAGCGGTCCCCGCAGCTATCGTGAGGTCCTGCGAGCCGCCCGTGATCGACGCTATCGTTATCGTTCCGCCGCCGGAATCGAGGGCTATCGGACCTGAAAGGGTCAAGCCAGTCGCAAAGCCGATGTTCCCCGTCGTCGTTATGTCGCCAGCGAGGCTGTTCGTTCCTGCGCCGGTCTGACTGAAGCCGCCTGCAGTAGCGGTGATGTCGCCAGCGGCGGCGGTGCTGAAAGCCCCGGAATTCGCGATGGTAATCGTGGTAGCCGACAACGTAGCGTTCAGGGTCAGGGCAGAACCGGTAAAGGAAAAGGGGCCACCGACCGTCACGCTCTGGTTGAAAGTGATCGCTGCCGAGGCGTCGTTGACCGTGATGGCATCGCATGCAATGGCTCCGGCATCGAGGAAGACGACGGTTCCCGTCGTGCCGGAATTGAAGGTCGCCGTATCGCCGACCTGGGGGTAAGCGGAGCCGCCCCAGTTGTTTACATCGGCCCATAGACCATTGGCCGCGGTGCCAGTCCATACCAAGGGAGCTCCATGGAGTCCGTATGCCGCGATGATGATGGTGGCGACAATGATGACGAAACGCTTCATCGAGGGCTCCTTCTTGCCGGGGGGCAATGCCAGTCGCGAGCGCGCGTTGTTTCCATTATAGCGCGGGCAGGTGGATGCCGCTAAGGAAGCTTGGCGCCAGGGCAGCATTCGTAGCCGTTTCTACTATCGGCCAGAAAAAGGCCTTGCTGGAGCCATCGCGCCTCCCAGATCGATTCGAAATGCCGATTTGCCGGAAGATCCCCAGGAAAGGCGATTCGGTCACCAATGTCACGGAAAAGGCGATCCAAGGTCGGGAATCGGCCACGAAGGACGAAGCCCTATGACAATCGTCCGCACCCCTTCGCCACGGGCGGCAATCACTGACACACCGTCGACATTCCGTCGATAAAAAGCTACTCTAGAGCAGAGATGCTGCAACCTGCCAGCCATGTCCGTGTCTGTCAAAGGTAAGGGGCCCACCATGTATGCGATCGAGACCTATACCATCCCTGAACTGGTCAGGAAAGCCTCCAGCCGTTACGCCGGCCGGCCCGCCCTCGCCATGCTCGGCAAGGATCCAGTCCTCTACGAGGATCTCGAGCCCCGCAGCCGGCACATAGCCGCCCTCCTCGGCCTCCTCGGGGTGAAGCAGGGCGACCGGGTAGCCCTCCTCTCGGAGAACCGGCCCGAATGGGGCCTCGCCTACTTCGGGATCTCGAGGACGGGCGCAGTGGCAGTTCCCATCCTCACGGACTTCATCCCCGAGCAGATAGCGAACATACTCGAGCACTCGGAATCCGTCGCGATCTTCGTCTCCCAGCGCTTCCTCCCCAAGCTCGGGGGGCAGTACGGAACGCGCTTCGTCATCGACGTCGAGAGCCTGGAACTGCTCTCCGGCGCTTCCACGCCGACTGCCGATGCCATCGATCGCGCCGCGGCGGCTTTCAAGGCGCCCGAGATCGAGGCGGACAGCCTCGCTGCCATAGTCTACACCTCGGGGACCACGGGCCACTCGAAGGGCGTCATGCTGACCCACAGGAACTTCATCTTCGACGCCTGGGCCTGCCGTAGGTTCGTCATCCTCAACCGGCGCGACCGACTCCTCTCCATCCTCCCCCTCGCCCACACCTACGAGTTCACGATCGGCTTCATCATCCCCATGATGCATGGCTCCTGCGTCTACTACCTCGACCGCCCGCCTTCGGCCACGGCCCTCATTCCGGCGCTCAAGGCGGTAAGGCCGACCATAGTCCTCTCGGTCCCCCTCGTCATCGAGAAGATCTACCACTCGAACATCCAGCCCGCCCTCGAGGCCATGGGAGCCTACAAGGTCGCCTGGCTCAGGCCCCTCCTCCAGAGGCTGGCGGGCGTGAAGCTCATGAAGACCTTCGGCGGGAAGATCCGCTTCTTCGGCATCGGCGGAGCCCCCCTCGCCGCCGACGTGGAGGACTTCCTCCAGGCCGCGCGCTTCCCCTACTCCATCGGCTACGGCCTCACAGAGACGGCGCCCATGGTCGCGGGCAACAGGCCGGGCAGGGTCAAGGCCCATACCACGGGCTTCGCGGCCACCGAAGTCGAGGTCCGCATCGCGGACATGAGGCCCGACACCGGCGAGGGGGAGATCCAGGTCCGCGGCGCCAACGTGAGCCCTGGCTACTACCGTGACGAGGCCCGCAGCGCCGAAGTATTCCTGCCGGACGGCTGGTTCAGGACCGGCGATCTCGGTACGATGGACGAGGCGGGCAGGATCACCGTGCGCGGCAGGCTCAAGACCATGATCCTCGGGGCCTCGGGGGAGAACATCTACCCCGAGGAGATCGAGGCGGTGCTCAACAGCTCGCCCTACGTCGTCGAGTCCCTCGTCTACAGCGACGAGAAGGGCCTCACCGCCCTCGTCCACCTCAAGCCCGAGGTCCTCCACGAGGTCGGGGCCGTACTCAAGGACGGGATAGAGCACGCGGAGGAGGGCCTCCAGCACGCCGAGAAGGCGGCGGCCCACCTCCTCGAGCGTATCAAGAAGGAAACGAACGAGAGGCTCGCGGCCTTCAGCCGCATCCGCCACGTGCGGCTCCAGCACGAGCCCTTCGAGAAGACGCCCAAGCAGAGCATCAAGCGCTTCCTCTACCCGAAGAAACGCTAGCCGCCATGGCGCCCGGGGCGAGCCTTGCGCCGCCCGCATCACGAGCTGCACACAAAGGGGTTTTGCCAGGATGACCTACGAATACCGAAAGCACACGTTGAGCGATATACCTCGCTTCGGGGCGGCGGAGCACCCTTCGCGCCCGGCCCTGTCCATGGTCGGCGGCGAGGCCATCACCTACTCCCGCCTCGAGGCCTGCGTGGAGGCCTGCGCCCAGGGCCTCGCAGCCCTCGGCATCGGCAAGGGCGACCGCGTCGCAGTCCTCTCGGAGAGCAGGCCCGAGTGGGGCATCGCCTCCTTCGGCATCGCGCGGGCGGGCGCCGTGGCCGTGCCCATCCTCGTCGACTTTCCCGTCGAACAGATAGCCAATATCCTCGCCCATTCGGAAGCCCGCGCGGTCATCGCCTCGGCGAGGCTCAGGAAGAAGCTCGAGGGCGTCGACCTCGAGGCGGCCATCATCCCCATCGAGGAGCTTTCCTCCCCGCGCGCCGCCCCCGAGGGCCGGCAGGCCGTCCTTCCCGTGGCCGCGCCAGGGGACCTAGCGGCCATCGTCTACACCTCGGGCACGACGGGCCGCTCCAAGGGCGTCATGCTTACCCACTCGAACTACATCGCGGACGCCCTCGCCTGCTCCTCGATCATCGTCCTCGACCCCGAGGATGTCCTCCTCTCCATCCTCCCCCTGGCCCACGCCTACGAGTACACGATTGGTTTCCTCATCCCCATGATGTCCGGAGCGAGCGTCCAGTACCTCGAGAAGCCGCCCATCGCTAGCGTCCTCCTCCCGGCCCTCGCCTCGATCAGGCCCTCCATCGTCCTCTCCGTGCCCCTCGTCATCGAGAAGATCTACCGCTCCGCCGTGAAGCCCTCCCTCGAGAAGGTCGGACTCTACAGGGTTCCCTTCATGAAGCCCCTCCTCTGCCGCGTGGCAGGACGCAAGCTCGAGAAGACCTTCGGCGGCCGCCTGCGCTTCTTCGGCATCGGCGGCGCCCCCCTCGATCCCGAGGTGGAGACCTTCCTCCTCAGGGCCCGCTTCCCCTACGCCATCGGCTACGGCCTCACGGAGACGGCGCCCATCATCGCGGCGGCGGCCGTGGGCAGGACCAGGCTCAGGATGGCCGGACCGCCCCTCGGAGGCGCGGACATCAGGATCGTCGACGAGGCGGGAAGGCCGACGGGACGCGGCGCCGGGGAGATCCAGGTCAGCGGGCCCATGGTCGGCCCGGGCTACTACAAGGACCCCGAGCGCAGCGCCGAGGCCTTCACGAAAGACGGCTACTTCCGTACGGGCGACCTCGGCTGCTTCGACCGCAGGGGAAGGCTCTTCGTTCGGGGCAGGCTCAAGACCGTGATCCTCGGCGCCTCGGGAGAGAACATCTATCCCGAGGAGGTCGAGGCCGTCCTCAACAGCTCGCCCTTCGTGGCCGAATCCCTCGTGTACGGCGATGACGAGGGCCTGACCGCCCTCATCCAGCTCAAGCCCGAAATCATGGACGAGCTCATGGAATACATGAGGGAAGGCCTCCAGGGCGCGGAAAAGGCGGCGGCCCGTTTCGGGCATTCGGTCGGCCAGACCATCAGGAACGCGGCCGAGCACACTGCCAAGGCGGCGGGCCACGCGGCGGAGCAGGCCGGCCAGGCCGAGCAGGCGGTGGAGCGCGCGGCCAAGGAACTCCTCGCCCGCATCAAGAAGGAAACGAACGAGAGGCTCGCAGTCTTCTCGCGCATCGGCAAGGTCGAGCGCCAGGAGGAACCCTTTGAGAAGACGCCGACCCAGAAGATCAAGCGCTTCCTCTATCCCCGCAAGCGCTAGACGGCTTCGAGGCCGTGGCCTCGGTTCGCCGCCCTTGGGAGCCCCCAGCGAGGCGCACCCAAGGGCTCCGGCATGACCATCCAAGGGCGGCTGCCGGAACGCGGGCAGGCGTCGCCCGGGCCGCAGCTCGCGGAACCGGACCGGCAATGGAAAGCCCCCGGGAGCTCACGCTCCCGGGGGCTTTTTCGTGCTGCCCGGCCACGGCGGGCGCCGGCGGCCGAGATTCCGCGGCCTTTAGCCCCGCATGGCCTTGCTGTCGGCGACAGCGACCGCCTCGAGGGGCGTGGCGCGGAGCTTGCGCTGCTTGGCCTTGGGAACCACGCAGGTGCCCACGGCACGGCAGACCACGATGGGCTCCGCCAGGAAGTCGGCCGCGGAGTCCGAGAGGTCGGTGCGGGGAGCTATCACCTTCCTTGCCTCGAAGGTCATCTTGCGCGAGGAATTCCCGATGTTGACGATCTCGCCCACGGCCTCTATGTAGTCGCCCGCAAAGACCGGGGCGAGGAACTCGACCTTCTCATAGCCTGCGAAGAGCCCTTCGTCGCCGTCGTTGCGGATGAGGAGCTCGGTGGCCACGTCGCCGAAGAGCTGGAGCATCCTGGCGCCGTCCACGAGGTTGCCGCCGTAGTGGGCGTCATGGGCGCCCATCCTGATCCGTATGACTGCCTTGTCCATGGTGTCCTCCCTTTTCCGGCGTCAACGCGCCCCGTCCCGTCATGTTGGCGGGGACTTCCCGTTCGGAGCCCAGGTGCTGGTTCGGCCCAGTCCCCTGTTTTTCGGCTTCAGGGATACAGCGTTCCGGCGTCGGAGATAGACACCCTACCCTAGCGACTTCGATTGCATAGTGTCAATACTTTATTATCTATTTATTCATATCGATACATCAGAAAAAAGAGATACTGGTCCTACTGGGCGGAGGGTCAGACCCCAAGGCCTTCGACGCGCCGCCCGCCCAGGGTCGGACCCCGCCAAAGGCGAGGGCGCTAGTCCGGCGCTGTGGCCTTGGCAGGCGCATATCCATGCATCCTGCCTAGATAATTATGCCATAACTATTTACGCTTTCAGCACTTACTTGACCATCGGTGGCGCGCGATGCTATACCACGAAAGCGCGGAGATCCCGGCCGATGGACCATGATGCAATCATGATTGACGGCCAAGGGTTTCGCCCCAGTTCATGAAGGAGGCCACCATGCCCGTAAATCTCAAGGGACGTTCGTTCCTGACCCTCAAGGATTTCACGACCGAGGAAATCCGCTACATGCTCGACCTGGCCCACGACCTCAAGGCCAAGAAGCGTTCCGGCGTGAAGGGGAACCTCCTCTACCGCAAGAACATCGTCCTCATCTTCGACAAGGCCTCCACCCGCACGCGCTGCTCCTTCGAGACCGCCTGCTGGGACGAGGGCGGCAACGCCACCTTCCTCACGAACAGCCAGATGGGCAAGAAGGAGTCCGTCGAGGACACCGCCAAGGTCCTTGGCCGCATGTACGACGGCATCCAGTACCGTGGCTTCTCCCAGAAGCTCGTCGAGGACCTCGCGAAGTATTCCGGCGTTCCCGTCTGGAACGGCCTCACCGACGATGACCACCCGACCCAGATCCTCGCCGACCTCCTCACCATCGAGGAGAACGTCGCGAAGCCCCTCAACAAGTGCAAGCTCGTCTACTGCGGCGATGCCCGCAACAACATGGGCAACGCCCTCATGATCGGCTCGGCCAAGATGGGCATGCACTTCGTCGCCCTCGCGCCCAAGGAGCTCTGGCCCAACGAGAAGCTCACCTCCGAGATGAAGGCCGTCGCGGCCCAGACCGGCGGCACCATCGAGTTCTTCGACATCACCCAGGCCGACGCCGCCCTCAAGGGTGCCGACGCCCTCTACACCGACGTGTGGGTCTCCATGGGCGAGGAGGCCAAGTTCGAGGAGCGCATCAAGCAGCTCGAGAAGTACCGCGTGACCATGGACTTCATGAAGAAGACCGGCAACCCGGACTGCCTCTTCCTCCACTGCCTCCCCGCCTTCCACGACACGGAGACGGACGTGGGCAAGGACATCCAGAAGAAGTACGGCCTCAAGGAGATGGAGGTCGCCGACGAGGTCTTCCGCCACAAGAACTCCAAGGTCTTCGATGAGGCCGAGAACCGCCTCCACACGATCAAGGCGGTCATGGTCGCGACGATTGGGGATCTCTAGGAACGACCATCACGGTTGGCTTGCCGGGCAGAAGCGCCAGCTTCTGCCACGCCAATCGCGCTCGCCGCGATTGGCGCTGGCGACCATCGGAGACCTGTAGGTCGCGGACATGACCGATGGCTCGCCCCGCGGAAGCGAAGGCTTCCGCGCCGCGAAGCGCCATCGGCGATCCGTGACAACGGGTATCGACCAAAAGGGGAGCCCTTCGCGCAGGACAAGCTGCGCGGGGGCTCCCCTTCCTCATTTCCGGGCTGCGGCTACATCCTGATCTCGAAGCGCGAGCCACCCTCCCGGCTGTAGCCTATCGTGCCGCCGTACTGGCTGAGCATGGTGTCTATGAGGATCATGCCTATGTGCTCCTCTTTCGGGGCCGAGCGCACGGCCTCGAAATCGAAGCCCTCGCCGTTGTCCTCGTACACGAGGATCGCGTCGACGGGGGGCTGGTGGCCAGGAACGGAAACGTCGCGCGTTCCAGCTGCGGCGGCTCCGGCACCCTCCCCTGCCCCGGCCGGCCCCGGGGCGGCCGGCCCGAGGGACACGGCGATGCGCAGGGGGGCTTCACCCGTGCGCGAGTACTTGATGGAATTGGTCACGAGCTCGCCAAGGATGAGGCCCATGGTCGAGCAGGCCCGGGGCGAAGCCATGATGCGCCCGCCCTCGAAGGACTGCTCGACGTGGCGGGATCCCGCCGAGAGCCCCACGACGAGGGAGAGAAGGTCGCGCAGGTAGTCGGCCAGGTCGAGCTGGCCGCTTTCGTCCGCCTTGTAGGATAGCTTGTCGTAGAGGACGCAGTAGCCCGAGATCCTCGCCTTGAGGTCCTCGAGGACGCCGGCGGCGGTGGGCGGGCCCGCGAGCTCGATGAGGGAGACGAGCTGGGCCATGTGGTTCTTCACGCGATGGTTGGTCTCGCGGACGAGGAGCTCCTTCTCCTCGAGCTGCCTGCGGATGAGCTCCATCCTGTTCCCGAGTTCCGCGTTGAGCGCGCTTTCGCGCTCGCTCGAGACCGAGAGGGCGAGCCATTCCCGCATGAGGCGGAGGCCGAGGGCCACGAGGAGGGTCGAGATCAGGAAGAGGGCGGCGACGCGGACCAGCATGGCGCGACGCCAGAGCGTGAAGGTCTCGTCCTCGCCTGCGGCCACCGAGACGACGAGGGGATAGCTGGCGATGCTCCTGAACGCGAAGATCCTCTTCATACCGTCGAAGGGAGAGACCGTGGTCCTCACGCCGTCATCCGCCTTGTCCCAGGATCCTGTCGTCCAGAGGTCGCGGCCCATGTCGGCCGCCTCGAAGGGAGCCCTGCAGAGCACGATGCCATCCGACCGCATGAGGGTGATGGAACCATCGGGCTTGGGCCGTGCCGTCTCGTAAAGGTCGTTGAGGTAGTGCAGCTCCACTGCCGCGAAGATCGTGGCCATGCCCGCGGCATGCCGGGAAAGGGGATAGGAGATGGGAATGCCCCAGAGGCCCGTCACCCTGCTCTTCACCGGCGCGGAGATATGGAAGCCCTTCGTCGAGGGATCGGCCTGGACCAGCGCGTATTCGCGGTCGCCGACCTCCGCGAGGCGACGCGTAGCGTCGGCCGTGCCGATGTAGTAGAGCCCGAAGTCCTCGGAGACGAGCCTCAGGTCGATCGGGATCCTCGCGTTGTTCCGCATGTTGTCGACGATGCGCACGAAACGGGGATCAGTCCTCGGATCCGCGTCCGGATGATCCTGTATCCAGGTATCGAGGATCCCAAGGTAGATCCGTAGTTCCTCGAGGAGGTTGCCGGTCTGCTCGGCCACGATCTGGCTCATCCTGACGAGGTCATCCTCAGCCTGCGCCCGGATGTTCCGCCGCTCGAAGAGGCCGCCGAGGATGACGGCGGCCCAGACGGCGACGAGGCTCACGAGGACCAGGACCAAGAGGAGGGGACTTGCGCCCACGCCCTTGCGGAAGGACTTCCCGCAGCGGCGGAAGGCCGCGGCGGGGCGGAGCTTCCGCGATACGCGGACTCCCGACGGCCTGCGGCTCACCCGCGGCCCCTGTCGGCGCCGTCACGCGGTTTCACGACCATGAGCTCGAAACGCGTGCCGCCACCACAGGCCTCCTTCGACCTGTCGATCCCGTGGATCTCGCCCTCGTAGCCCGGGAAGGCACTCTCGAAGTCCTGGCGCGCCTTGAGGTACTCGAGGATGGGCAGGGACTTCGCGTCGAGGAGCTCTCCTCCCATGAGGATGGGGATGCCCGGGGGATAGGGCACGACCATCACGGCGCTCGTCCTCGGCGAGTCGACGGGATCGAGGTCGTCGATGCGGACGAACTCGACCTCCTTCCTGACGATGGCCCGGTAGGCCTCGGCCGGCGTCATGGACCGCGACGGTATGAACCGGGATGACTCTACCATGAGCTCGAGGAGGCGGTGCTCCCTGAGGTAGACGTGCATCTCCTGGCAATGGTCGCGGAGCCCCATGCCCCGGTAGCGCGCCTCGTAGGCGGAGCCGAGCTGGGGGAAGACCGTGTCGAGGGGGGCGTTCTGGTTGTAGAGCTCACGGAAGCGGAAGAGCTCGGCCACGAGGGTGCCCTGCTTGCCCTTGGTCGTGCCGAGGGAGTTTAGGAGGAGCCAGGAGTAGTAGTCGGTCTTCTCGCAGACGATGCCCTTGTCGCCGAGGTAGCGCGTGACGATGGCCGCCGGCACGCCCGTCTCCGACCAGGCGCCCCGCACATCCAGGCCCGGGCAGAGGAAGGTGAGCTTGATGGGATCGAGCATCGCGTATGGTTCCGCCAGCTCCTCGGGGGGGAAGCCGTGCCAGGCGGCGCCCGGGGCGAGGGTCCAGTAGCGCTGGTCCCGGACGAGCTCCTCGGTCGGCAGGGTGGCGATGGCCTCGGGCTGCCAGATGCCGAAGAACCAGTCGCCCTGGGAGGCCTCCTCGGCCTTGATGCGCGCTATCTTGCGCCTGAGCTCGATGGCCTCCTCCATGATGTCGCCCAGGGCCGTGCGGCCGTTGTCGTGCATCATCTTCGTGGCCACCTCGAGCGAGGCGACCATGGAGTACTGGGGCGAGGTGGAGCTGTGCATCATGTAGGACTCGTTGAAGGCCTCGTGGAAATCGTCCTGGAGGTCTTCCGAGGCGAGGACCTCCTTCGGGAACCTCACGTGGATCATCGAGGCCTGGGAGAGGGCCGTGAGGAGCTTGTGCGTGGACTGGGTCGCGAACACGAGCCTGTCCCTCTCCTCGAGGGACATGGCAAAGTGCCCCGCGTAGACGGGATGGAACTTCGCGTAGGCGAACCAGGCCTCGTCGAAGTGCAGGATGGCCGCCCCCTCGAGGCGGCGCTTGGCATGGCGGGCGTCGTAGCAGATGCCGTCGTAGGTCGAATTCGTGAGGGCAGCCATCGCATAACGTTTGGCCGGCTCCACCTTGCCGAGATCCACGGGCCCGATGATGCCGAGGGCGTTGCGCATCGGCAGCATGTAGTCGGGATCGGCTCCCGTGATGACCATCGCGTGGGAGAGGGACTTGTGGCAGTTGCGGTCGAGGAGGCAGCGGTCCCCGGGGGAGACCTGGCTGCGCCACACGACCTGGTTGCCCGTCGAGGTCCCGTTTAGGACATAGTAGGTCGAGTCCGCGCCGAAGACGCGCGCCGAGAAGGCTTCGGCCTCGCCGGTCACGCCGGAGTGGTCGAGGAGGGAGCCGAGCTCGGGCACGGAGATCGAGAGGTCGGCGCGGAGCATGTTCTCGCCGAAGAACTTGTGGAAGGCCGTGCCCGCCGGGCTCTTGAGGAAGCCCTGGCCGCCCATGTGGCCGGGCGTATGCCAGGCGAAGTTGTACTCGTAGACGTACTCGACGAGGTTGCGGAAGAAGGGCGGGAGGACCTGGCGCGAGTAGTCGGTCATCGCGCGCTCGATGCGGCCCGCGTTGAACTCCGGGGTGTCCGTGAGCTTCCAGAGGACCCCGTTGATCTCCTCGAGGACGGCGTTGGGGATGCTCTCGATCGAGGCGCGGTCGGAGAGGAGGAGGAGGGGGATGCTCCGGTTCCGGCTGCGGACGTAGTCCACGAAACGGGCTCCCGCGTGGTCCCCGGCGAGGTCCTCGTTCTTCTTGTGGATGCGCCCCGAGGAGCGGATCTCCCAGTCGACCACGACTGTCCCGAGGTCCTCGCGCGAGTAGACGACGTCGTGGGCGTCGCCGTAGGCCGAGCAGAAGATGGCCTGGCAGCCGTTGACCTCGGTGAGGACCCGGACTATGTCCCTGAGCCAGTTGCCCTCGTCGGTCTGCTGCTGGATCTGGTCCGAAACGAAGAGGACGGGCCAGGAATTCTTGCCGAGCGTCTTCATGACTTGCTGTCTCTCCTCGGGCGCGCGGCCCTGAGCCTCCGCAGGATGGCCCTCGCCATGGCCTTAACTATGGCGGCAGCGCCGCTTTCTGTCACGCCATTTCCGCGCCGCTTGCCGCTCCGCGACTTGCCTTGCGGCCTGCCCTGCGATCCCCTGCCGGCCCGAGGCCCGCCCGCAGGGCCGGCGGCTCCGGTCGGAACATCGGGCGGGGCCGCCGGCCGGACGATCTCCGCCTCGATGAAGAGGTGGTCGGAGGGGAGGAGGAAGCGCTGGGCGCGGTTCATCGGGATCTGCCCCTCGACCACGCCGGCACGCTCCACGGATAGGTCGTTCGAGCAGAAGATGTAGTCGAGCTGCGCGAAATTGGGCCTGGGGCTGAAATGGTAGTGGGTCCACCGGCGCTCCGAGGGGATGCCGACGGCCTCGAGGACATCCCTGAATGGCAGGGACAGGAAGGCGTCGTACTCGAACTGCGACTCGCCCCTGATGAGGATGCCGTTGAAGTCGCCCATCACGATGCAGCGCTCCTGCCTCACGAGGGAGGATAGGAGCCCGACCTCGCGCATGCGTTGGCCGATGCCGTGATCCTCCCCGTACTGCGACTTGAGATGGACGACGTAGGCCTCGAGGTCGCTCCCTCGCCTGCCGAGCCTCAGCCTGAGGAGATTGCGGGAAAAGGCGCCGGGCATGGACTCGGCCTCGACATGGGAGAAGAGGCCCTTGCGCACGAGCGCCCCGACGTAGATGCCGCGGCGGGAATTCTCCTCATGGAGGTAGCAGTCGTAGCGTCCGTCAAGGTAGATGCGGTTCAGGTTATGGAGGCTTTCCATGCCGCCGATCTCGCAGAGCCCCACGAGGTCGTAGCCGCGGTCGAGGATGGTCTTGGCGATGGCGGCGATCTTGCCCCTCGGCTTGTTGGGATTGTAGATCGAGGGGTTCATGGCGAGGTAGGCCTCGTCGTCCAGGCCTTCGAGCGCCTTCCTGTCGTAATCCCGGTCGAGGAGGAGGTAGAAATTCTCGGCGTTGAAGGAGGCGATGCGCAGGCTGCGGTCCACGGCGGGAATTTACCAGTTGACCCTTCCTTTGGATAGGGGGCCTCATGTCCGCCATCGGGGACGAGGGGCCCGGCATGGATCCCCGATCGGGGCGATCGCTTCCCCTGCCGCCCTCCTCGTCCCGGACCGGCGTCAGCGTCCTGTCCCGTCCAGGAAGGACCTCACCTCGCGACCGTAGGCGGCGGGATCCACGTCATACGACATCGCATGGTCGGCCCCGGGCGCGATGTAGAGGCGGGAAGGAAGGAACGCGACCATCCTCGCCGCGTGCATCGCCCGGCTCGATTGCGGGGGGATGAAGACGTCGGCATCGCCATGGACGAAGAGGACGGGAGCCTGGATCCGGACGGCCGACTCGACAGGTTTTACCTTGCCGAAGCCCATGCCGCCCGTGAGGAGGGAGGCGGCGGCGCTGGCGAGGCCGATGAGGGGAAAGGCGGGAAGGCGGTAGTCGCGCCCGAGCTTTTAGGCGAGGAGCCCGCGGAGGTCGGCGAAGGGGCAGTCGGCCACGACGAAGGAGACGCGGGGATCGATGGCGGCATGCTGGAGGGCGATGGCCGCTCCCATGGACTCGCCGTGCGTTCCCACGCGAGCGGTCCCCCCCGTCTCCTCCATGACCCAATCGGTCCAGGCGCGGAGGTCATCCTTCTCGCGCCAGCCGAAGGTCGTGGTCGAGCCGCCGGACGCGCCGTGGTAGCGCAGGTCGATGGCGAGGATGCTGAAGCCAAGGGACCTGAAGAGGGGCATGTACTTGGCCGAGCCGTAGCGCGTGTAGGTGAAGCCGTGGACGATGACGAGGGCCCTGTCCGCGCCAGCGAGGGGGAACCAGTCCGCGGCCATGTCGTAGCCCCAGGGCGAGGCGACATGGACCTCGCGATGGACCCAGGAGCAATGGAGCTCCGGGACCAGGTGGCCCTTGTCGACCTCGATGCCATGGCTCTTCACGAGCGAGAAGGTCCTTGGTCGCACAACCTGCGCGGCGAGGAGGAAGGCCGCCGCGGCAAGGAGGACGACGGCGCCGCCGGCCGCGGCAGCGGCCGTGGACAGGACATCCATCAGGCCTGCCTTCCCGCCGTGCCCAGGCCCAGGCGACGCCTGCGCTCGCGGTCCGCGAACCAGAGCGGCACGAGGGTGAGCATGGAGACGAGGGCGGAGATCCTGAAGAGGACGCCCGTGGGCACGACCTGGGGGTTGCCCGACACCATCACGGTCTTGCCGAGATGGGTCACGATGGGCGTGCCGATGGCCGGCCCCAGGACCATGGGAATGCAGACGAAGAAGATGAGGCGGATGCCCTCGAACTGGCCGCGCTGGGTCTCGGGATAGAGGTTCTTGAGCCAGGCGGTGATGGTCTGGAGGATGAGGACGTAGCCCGCTCCCGCGAGGAGCATGCCGAGGAGGAGGAGGGGGATGGAGGAGGCGCCGGCGTAGGACACGATGAAGAGGCCGACGAAGCTCACGGCGAGGGCCACGAGGACTATCGCGGGAGACCTGCCCCTGTCGATGAGGCGCCCTGCGGGCAGGGTGAAGAATACCGAGAGCCCGAGCCCCGCGCCGACGATGATGCCGGCGGTCCCGAGGCCGAAGCCGAGGGAAAGCTGGAGGTAGGGCAGGATGAAGGGAAAGTAGACGTTGAAGCCGATGAAGTAGGTCGCGAGCATCACGAAGACCCAGAGGAGCTCCTTGCGCTCCGCGAAGCCGCGCACGTCGAAGACCGAGAGGAGCTGCCCGAGGTAGCTCCTCTCGCCCTTGTTGGACCTGAGGTCGGGCGAATCCTTCACGATGAAGAGGCAGAGGACGCCCGCGACGATGGCAGTGCCGCCGATGAGGACAAAGAAGGGGAAGTAGCCGATCCCGTGGAAACCCGAACCCTCGAGGCCGTCGATGACGATGCCGAAGACGGCGGTGCCGACTATCGTGGCGATGACCGGCATGACCGCGAGGGCGCCCGAGATCCGGCCGCGGTTGCCCTCGTTCGAGATGTCGGTCGTCCACGAGCTGAAGCCCGAGTCGTTGCCGATGGAGCCGCAGAAGCTCATGACGGCGTCCGCGATGACGAGGGCGCCACCGACGAGGGCCGCGGGCAGGAACTGGGTGGCGCCGAAGGCTATCGTGAAGAGTCCCCAGAGGATGTAGCCCACCGCGATGAAGGGACGCCTCTTCGCGGCCCGGTCGCTCCAGGTGCCGTTGACCAGGGTGGAGATCGTCGTGGCAATGGCGCTCACCGCGACCATCCACTGGATGACGCGGGCCGCGTCATGGCTCGCCACCGAATAGGCGAAGGTGTTGAAGATGGCGTTCTCGACGTTCCAGAGGAGCTGGCCGACGATGCCGACGAACCAGATGACGACCCACTTCCGCCCGCCTATCCTGTTTCCCGAATCCACGATGTGCCTCCCGCGCTTCCCCGGCCGGGCGCCGGCCGGGAAGGACGCTGGTATGGTAATCCGGCGCGGGGCATTGTCAACGGTTTTCGCTTCGCCGTTCCGCCGAAGTCGGCCGGGAGGCTGGATTTGCCGCCGCCGGCGGCTATACTGGAGTCCATGGCCCGCGTATCCCGGCTGCCCCTTGCGTTGCTCGCCATCGCTGCCCTCTCCCTGGGCCGGGGGTGGAGCGCGCCCTTCGCCGCGGGAACCGTGCCTGGCCGGATAGTCGTCGTCTGCGACAACGACTACCCGCCCTACGCCTTCATCGGCGAGGGGGGCCGGTTCCAGGGCATCGTGCCCGACCAATGGGAGGCCTGGTCGAGGGTCACGGGCGTGGCGGTGGACTTGAGGGCCCTGCCGTGGGCCGAGTGCATCCGCGCCATCCAGGACGGCAAGGCGGACGTCATCGATACCCTCTTCGAGACTCCCGACCGGATGCAGGTCTTCGACTTCGCTCCGGCCTACGCGACCATCGAGGTGCCGGTCTTCATCCACAAGACCATCTCCGGAATCCATTCGCCCGCCGACCTCACGGGATTCAGGATAGCGGTCAAGGAGGGCGACGCCGCGGCGGAACGGCTTTCGGAGGCGGGCGTATCGTCCATCGCGCTCTATCCCGGGTACAAGGACATCATCGACGCCGCAGCCACGCTGGAGACGAGGATCTTCTGCGTCGACAAGCCTCCGGCCCTTTACTACCTGTACCGCTACGGTATCGACAAGGATTTCAGGATCGCCTTCATCCTCAACGAGGGCGCCTTCCACAGGGCCGTGCTCAAGGGCAGGGGCGACCTCCTCGCCCTCGTGGAAACGGGCTTCAAGTCCATCCCGCGGTCAGCGCTCGCGGCCATCGACCGCAAGTGGCTCGGCTCTCCCATCGCCTCGGGCGTCGACCTCGGCCGCTTCGCCCTCATCGGCGCCGGACTGGTCCTCGTCTTCCTCGTCCTTCTCGCCATCGCCGCGGTGCTCAGGAGGAAGGTGCGGGACGCCACGAAGGCGCTCAGGGAAAAGGTCGAGGCCCTGGAATCGAGCGAGGCGCGGCTCACTGCCTTCATCGCCGCCTTGCCCGACCTCTTCTTCGTCTTCGACCGCGAGGGCGTCTACCTCGAGGTCTACACCTCCACGCCCGAGCTCCTCGCCGCCCCGACCGCGGAGATCGTCGGGAAAAGGGCAGAGGAGATCATCCCCGACGAGGCCCTCGTGGCAAAGCTCCGCGGGATGCTGGCCGAATCGATCGACGGGCGGAAGATGACCGTGCTCAACTACGGGCTCACCGTGCCGGGCGGGCACAGGTACTTCGAGGGCCGCATCGTGCCCCTCGGCAAGAGCCGCGCCCTCCTCGTGTCGCGCGACGTGACCGAGCAGCGCGCCCAGGAGGAAAGGCTCCGCTCCTCGCTCGCGGAGAAGGAGGTCCTCCTCAAGGAGATCCATCACCGCGTCAAGAACAACATGCAGGTCATCTCGAGCCTCATCGCCCTCCAGTCCGGCTCGTACCGCGACGACAAGGACCGCGCCCTGATCGCCGAGACCCAGTCGCGGATACGTGCCATGGCGAGGCTCCACGAGCTCCTCTACAGCTCGCGGTCCTTCGACGCCATCGAGGCGAAGGACTACCTCGAGGCCCTCGTCTCCGAACTGGCCGCGACCTATGGAAGCCGGTCGGTCAGCTTCGAGTGCCAGGACACGTCCCTCCTCAGCCTCGATACCGCGGTGCCCTTCGGCCTCGTCGCCAACGAGCTCATCACCAACGCCCTCAAGTACGCTCATCCCGAAACGACCGGAGACGCGGTCCGCGTCGACCTCTGGGCCGAGGGGAGCGAACTCGTCCTCGGCGTGGACGACCACGGCCCCGGCCTTCCGCCGGGCCTCGATCCCGTTACGTCGCAGACGATGGGCTTCCTCCTAGTCAACTCGCTCGCCGCCCAGCTTGGAGGAAGGCTCTCCTTCTCCGGCCCCCCCGGCCTCCGCGTGGAGCTGCGCTTCCCCAGGGAGGGAAGGCAGTCCTGACGCGATGCCGACCGGGGCCGGCCGTCACCGGCCAGGCCTGGAGCAGGCTCCCTCGATGAGGCCCTTGAGGCCTGCGGCGAAACGCGCCTCCTCGGATTCCTCGCCCTCGAGGGCGAGGAGGAGGGGCACGAAGGAGCGATAGACGATCTTGCCGACGAGCCTCGCGCTGTCGGCCAGGGCCGGATCGCCCGAGGCCACCTTGCCGATGAGGGCATGGAGGAGGCCGAGGTAGCGGCCATGGAGCTCGGCGAAGCGCGGCGACTCGTCGAGTTCCACCGCGTAGACGAGGCCGAGCCTCCGCCCGCAGCTTCGCCAGAGGGCGAGGCAGAGCTCGACGATGTCGTCGACTCCCGGAGAGGGCCTGGCCAGGGCGGCTTCGGCCAGGGTTATGGCCTTGAGGAGGACGGGTCCCGCCGCTGCGTAAAGGAGCTCGTCCTTGTTCTCGAAGTAGTTGAAGAGGGTCCTGCGCGCGACGTCGGCCTTTCCGGCGACCTCGTCCATGGATACCGTCCTCGCTCCCTTTTCGATGACGAGGGAAGCCGCGGCGTCCACGATGCGCTCGCGGACCTCGCGTTTCTTCCTCTCGGCCCTGCCCTCCCCGGCTTCCATTCCTCCCCCTCTTGACCTTTCCGGCAGAACTATCTATCTTTGCACTTGTTAGTGCATTTTAGCACTTTCTAGTGCAAGGAGTCGACCATGAACAGTCCTGCTGCCCTTATTGGCGAAAACGTCTTCAACGTCGCGTATCTTACCACGGTTTGGGTACTTGTCGTGCTGATGGCCAGGAAGATGAAGGCCGTGAAGGAGGCCGAAAAGCCCTTGGCCTCCCGCTTCCTCCTCGCCTTCGCCCTCCTCGCCTTCGGCGACAGCTTCCATGTCGGGGCCCGCGTGATCGAGGCCCTTATCGGCCCCGGAAAGGCAGTGGTCATGGTGGGGGGCGTACAGGCCTCGATCCTTGGCCTCGGGATGCTCGTGACGGCCTATACCATGACGGTCTTCTACATGGCCCTCGCCGACGCCCGCAGGATCCGCGGGGGCAGCAAGGCAGACGCGGCCTTCGGTATCATCGAGGCCGTCCTGGGCCTCAGGCTCGTCATCATGGCCCTGCCCGGCAATGCCTGGGAGCTCGCGGTTCCGCCCTTCGGCATGGGCCTCCTGAGGAACGCGCCCCTCGCCCTGGCCGGAATCCTCATGGCCATCCTCTTCATAGTCGAGGGCAGGCGCGACGGCGACAGGGCCTGGCAGGGCATCGGCTGGGCCATGGTCGCTTCCTACGCCTTCTATACGCCTGTCATCCTATTCGCGGCGAAAATCCCCGCCCTCGGCCTCCTCATGATCCCCAAGACGGTCGCCTATGTGGTGATGGGCCTCATCGCCTACAGGCGCTGGTGGGCGCCCCGCGCCGGGAAGTGAGGGCAAGGCCGCCTTCGCGCCGTCCACCCGGGGGTGGGGCGCGAAGCTCGAAGGCGCGCTCCGGGCCTAGGAGGGTCCTCGTGACAGGGCTAGGAGGCGGTCGAGGGTTGCCGTGGGCCGGGTCGCAAGGGCAAGCTCGTGGAGGTGACCTCCGGCGAGTATGAGCAAGGCGCTGTAGGACAGGGCGAGCCTAGCCTGGCGCTCCTCGTACCTTGCCTCCTCGAGCCTGTCCTTCCTGATCCAGAGATGCTCGTACCGGTAGCCCCGCTTCGATCGCACCCGCGACCTTTCGCCCTCGCGGATGACCAGGAGCTCGTCCGGCAGCTCGAGGATCATGGAGGCGGGGAAGACCAGGGGCCTGATGGCGGCAAGGGCGCGGACCCGGGCGCTTGCGCCGCCTCCGCCTCCGTTTCCGAAGCCGAGGCGCGTATCGGGCTGGAAGGCAAGGATGGACATGGCGGGCTCGCGGGCGCTCTGGTCCTGGTAGAGGTTGCGGAAGAAGGTGTTTTCCGCGCCGGGAGGAGGGCAGAGATCGCGGCCCAAGGCTACGGGCCTTGCCGGAGCGGCCGGCCCGGCGCCCCTCCCCTTCCCGCCTGGGCGACGGCGGATCTCGTCGACGACTTCCTGCATGAGGGGCATCGAGACGGCGTTGTAGTGCACGATGAGGCCCTCTCCCCCGGCGACCTGTATGATCAGCCTTCCTTCCAGGATCTCCCTGAACAGGGCGAGGGCGGCGATGCGCTCGTCATGGATCTCGCGGCGACGCGCTTCTCCATCCTCCAGGTCGAAGACGAGGAGCGATTCGTCCTTCACCGCCAGCACCCGCTCGTAGAGGTCGCTTCCGGCCAGGGCATCGCGGCGGTCGACGGAGAAGGGTATCTTCACCGCTATGGACGAGGCGGCAAGCTCCGACCCGAAACGGTCGAAGGCGGGCGGCAGCTCGAGGGGCGAGGCGATGCGCATGACCCAGGGGCCGAAGCGGTCGTACTCGTCCTTTTCCCTCTCGCCCACCGGTCGGACTGTCCTCGCAAGGTAGGCGGTCTTTGCGTTCGGCATCTTCCGGTCCCTCCTACCCTCAAGTATATGAGTCTGAAGCCGCATGGAAAGAAAGGAGGCCGCCCTTTCCGGGCGGCCTCCTGCTTTGCTCATTTTGCCGCGTAGCCGCGGCACCGGTCGTTTCGCTTCCGGATCATCCCCTGTAGCAGAGGACAGGGCACCTGGCCGCAGCGACTTCGTCCAGCCTGCCCACCGGGGTCGTCGTGGGGGCGTTGTGGAGGAGCTCAGGCGCCTTCTTCGCCTCCTCGGCGATCTGGTGCATGGCCTCGGCGAAGGCGTCGAGGCTCTCGCGCGACTCCGTCTCCGTGGGCTCGACCATGATGGCCTCGGGCACGATGAGGGGGAAGTAGATTGTCGGCGGATGGATGCCGAGGTCGATGAGGCGCTTGGCGACGTCCAGGGTGTGGATGTCGGGAGCGATGTCGCCCATCGCGACGAACTCGTGCATGCAGCGGCGGGGGTACTTCACGGGGAAGTCCTTCTCGACCTTCACCTTGAGGTAGTTCGCGTTGAGCACGGCGTTCTCCGCCACGCGGCGCATGCCTTCGGCGCCGAGCATGCGCATGTAGACGTAGCCGCGCACGATGACGCCGAAGTTGCCG
>Ga0209099_1001882_pt1 | contig 19631 bp, 21 predicted proteins | sample AD_JPNHW2_MetaG_FD_184430 | JGI IMG/M metagenome (GOLD analysis project Ga0209099, IMG submission 184430) | Active sludge microbial communities of municipal wastewater-treating anaerobic digesters from Japan - AD_JPNHW2_MetaG (SPAdes) (version 2) | ecosystem: Engineered > Bioreactor > Anaerobic... | reverse complement strand
CTGTTGCCGGTCTCTTCCTTCTGACGGGCGACTGCGGCTTCGATGGTCTGTTTCTCGACCGTGATGGCCTCGAACCGCCGGGTATATTCCTCGTTTACCGCTCCCGCCCGGGCGACGTTCTGGTCGATCTCGTTTCTTTCTGCCCGTTTCTGCTCAACTTCTTCAGTGATGCGTTTGACCGCCGCTTCAAGCGTTGATGCCTCGCCCGAAAGTTCTGCAAGGTGCAACCGTATCCTGACAATCTCGTCATCGACTGCGGCGCCAAATCCCCGTATGGGTTTCTTTGCCGAACCGCCGGTCATTGCCCCGCTCTTTTCGAGCAGTTCGCCTTCAAGGGTGACCATCCGGTATTTCCCGATAAGTTTCCGGGCCCGTTCAAGCGTATCAACAACGACTGTTGCCCCGAGCGCCACGGCAAAAGCCCTGTCATACTGGGGGTCGTATTCGATGAGGTTGACCGAATAGTCAATAACACCCGGTTCCTTTACCGGAGGAAGTGTCGGGGGTCTGAGCTTGTTTAACGGAAGGAACGTCACCCGCCCGAGCCGCTCGTCCTTTAAGTAACGGATGGCATCGGCAGCGATCTGGTCGGTATCACAAATAACAAACTGGAGTTTGTTTCCGGCCGCGACATTGAGCGCTGTCGTGTATTCCGGGGGAGCCCGGCCCAAATCTGCGATTGTGCCGTGGATTCCTTCCATAGCCTTGACCGCCTCGATTGCCCTCCCACCGGACTCCCCCCGGGCCTGTTGGGCGGCTTCGAGACGGATCACGTCCTGCTCGGCGTCCCTCATCTCACCTTTCAGGCGTTCAAGGGCCGAACGCCGGGAAAAGAGGCTCCCTTCCAGTTCCGAGAGGTTGCGGTCAAGTTCCTTTTTCCTGTCACTAAGTTCAGTTACAGTCTTTTCGTTCCCTGCAAGTTGTTCCTTTTTTGTGGCATACTCTTCGTCAAGCTGTTTTTGGAGCTCGGTGAGGCGTTCGAGTTCGCTTGTCCGCATCCGGCTCTTTTCGATGAGCATGTCCTGCTGGTGAAGGATGGCAGAACGGTCGCCCTTTTTCTTCTCTGCCTCTTCCATCAGGGCAAAAAGTTTCTGCCGGGATTCCTCGGTATCGGAAGAGTGCTGCTGGATCTCGGTCTCGATCTTCTCCAGCTGGGCTTTTGTCGTCGCCACTTCCATTGCGATATTTGTGCGGTCGATAGACAGCGTGCGGATCTGGTCGGAAAGCTCGGCGACCCGGGTTTCGGCTCTTTTTGTATCAGCAAAGACCCGGTTGATCGATTCGAGGTTTGCTTCCTTGTCCTTTTTGAGTCGGGCAATTGTCTGTTCGGCAAGCCTGATGCCGCTCTTTGCCTCTTCGAGATCCGCGATCAGTTTCAGGTATTCGGGCCCGCTCTTCTTGTTGATGAGTTCGTCGACATCCGCAAGATCAGCCTTGAGGTAGGAGAGTTCGTTCTCTTCAAGCCCGCGATCCGCCTCAACACGGGAAATTTTGATCTTCTGCTCTTCGGCAGAGGAAATGAGCGTTGCCCGTTCTTTTTCCTTGTCGTGAAGCTGGGCGGCCGACCGGCACCCCTGGTAATAAACGAGCTCTTTCTGCCACTTCTGGTATTCGAGAGCGTGTTCTCGCTCCTTTTTGAGCTCGTTTGTCCGTTTGGTAAGCTCGATAAGCAGGAGTTCTTCACGCTCTATGCGTTCCCGTACGACATCAAGCTCAGAAAGTGACTGCTGTTTTTTGGTATCAAATTCGGAAACCCCGGCAATCTCATCAATAATCTTCCTGCGATCATTGTCGCTCATCTCCATGATCCGGGTCACATCGCCCTGCATAACGACATTATACCCGTGCGGGATGATCCCGAACTTTGCGAGGTGGTCGACAATATCGCTCTGCTTGCAGAGGCGGTCGTTTAAGTAATTGTAGCTGTAATAGCCGTTTCCTGTCCGTTTTATCCGGCGGCGGATTTTTGTCCCGTCGGAAAACCCGATAGTGACTTCGGCGATATTCTTTCCGGAGTTGAGGTTGATAAGGTCGGTGAGTTTTTCTGCCCGCAGGTTGCGGGAACCTGAAAGTGCAAGGACAAAAAGGATAGAATCGATAATATTACTCTTCCCGGAACCATTCGGGCCGGATATGACGGTAAAACCCTCTAAAAAGGGAATTTTTGTCTTTCTTGAAAAAGACTTGAAATTGTCGATCTCCAGCTCTGTGATATGCAAAGATCCGGCTCCTGCGACAGCTTACTTCTTTGCAGAATCTGCTGACTTGGGCTTTTCTTCTTCAGCAGCATAGATGAGATCGCTCTGCTTGGGCTGCTTGGCTCCTGCCCCTCCCTTCTTGTTCCTGCCATACCCTGCAGAGGCGACGATATAGTCCTTATCACCGCGACGGGGTTCGAGTTTCATTGTCCCGTCGGGCTGCATGATCATATCCATTGCAGGCTCAGCCGGTGCCTGGGGCTCGGCTTCTGCTGCTCGGGAACCCTTACGGATGACAACGGTGCTCCCTCCCTGCGGGGCGGCGGCCGAACTGCCGACAGCCGCACCGGGCCCCTGTGCACCCTGGACGATAGGCTGCATGCGTTTGAGTTCCTGGCGGCTGCGTTCCTCGGTCTGCTTGGACATCTTCATTGCAATGGACTTGAGGTCAAGGAGCTCCTGGGTGAGTCCCTTGACGAGCGCTTCCATCTCGCTGACCTTCTTTTCGAGCGCTGCAATGCGGTCCTCGCCTGCACCGCTTCCCTGGTTTTCCATCATCTTGATCAATTTCTCCTTTTCTTCAAGTTCGAACTCAAGGTACCTGATCTTTGCATCCGGTTTAACCATGCCTTACCTGTATATGTTCTGATATATACTGGTGCGGCGCACTCCTTATTAATAATAGTAGTGATGATCTGATGAAGAAAAAAGGTTTGTGCTCCTTTTTCCCCTAAAATCGGGTGCAGGATCCGTGAAACATACCCATTCCGGGCCGTACGCGCTTTTTTATGTGGGGCCTCAAAAGGACCGGGCAACAACCCACCGGAAAGGCTTCTCCCGCCACCTTATGTTCTGCCTAAGAAAAAGTATTACCTTATCCATACCAATATTTCTCTTATATGTCGTATCTTTCCCAAACTGATCCAGAAATAGCAAATATCATTGAGAAGGAGACGCTCCGCCAGACGAATGGTCTCGAACTGATCGCGTCCGAGAACGTTGTCAGCCGGGCGGTGCTTGAGGCAATGGGGTCGATCATGACCAACAAGTATGCCGAGGGGTATCCGGGAAAACGGTACTACGGCGGCTGCGAGTTCCATGATATGGCCGAGAACCTTGCACGTGACCGCCTGAAGAAACTTTTTGGAGCGGAACACGCAAACGTCCAGCCCCACTCAGGCACCCAGGCAAACATGGCGGTTTATTTTGCATACATAAAACTGGGGGACAAGATCCTCTCCATGAAGCTCAACCAGGGCGGTCACCTTTCACACGGCTCCCCGGTCAGTTTCACGGGCAAATTCTACCAGGTTGCACAATACGGTGTCGACCCGAAGACTGAGATGCTCGATTACGGTGCGGTCAGTGAGATGGCAAAGAAGGAAAAGCCGCAGATCATTGTCTGCGGTGCGTCTGCCTACCCAAGGACGATTGATTTCAAGGCGTTCCAGGAAATTGCCGATGATGTCGGGGCTTACTGTATGGCAGATATCGCCCATATCGCAGGTCTTGTCGCAACAAAACAGCACCCGACCCCGGTCGGTGTCGTAAACTTCACGACCACAACCACCCACAAGACCCTTCGCGGTCCCCGTGGCGGCGCGATTATGTGCAACAACGAATATGCACAGGCAATCGACAAGGCGGTCTTCCCGGGTATGCAGGGCGGCCCCCTGATGCACACCATCACCGCTAAGGCGGTCTGTTTCGAGGAAGCCCTCAGGCCCTCGTTTGTGGAGTACAATAAGCAGATTGTGAAAAACGCGAAAGTGCTCGCAGAGACCCTGATGAACAATGGCATCCGGCTTGTTTCCGGCGGCACGGACAACCACCTGATGCTTATCGATCTCACTAACCAGCACCTGACCGGACTTGAGGCGGAAGTTGCGCTCGGCAAGGCTGGCATTACGGTCAACAAGAACACCATCCCGAACGAGACCAAGAGCCCGTTTGTCACGAGCGGTCTCCGGGTCGGTACTCCGGCAGTCACATCACGCGGCATGAAAGAAGCCGAGATGCGCCAGATCGGGAACTGGATCTCTGCCGTGGTAAAGGACATCAAGAACGAGACACTGATCCAGAAGGTAAACCGGGAAGTCACTGCAATGGCATCGAAGTTCCCGATTTACCCGACGGTATAATTATATTCTCATTTTTTTTAGGAGGGGAGTGGAAATGGGTATCATTCTTGACGGGAAAGCGGTATCGGAAAAAAGGCTCGAACTCCTCAAGGAGGCGATCAGCGAATCGGGACTGTATCCCCGGCTTGCCACGGTAATTGTCGGAAACGACCCGGCTTCGCAGATGTATGTCCGGATGAAGCACCGTGCCTGCGAGCGTGTAGGTATCGGATCGGTCGGGATCGAGATCCCGGGCGACGCTACAACGCAAAAGGTTCTCGAATCAGTCCACCGGCTCAATACCGATCCGGATATCAATGGTATCCTCGTCCAGCTCCCTCTGCCAAAACAAATCGATACTGACAAGGTAATCTCGGTAGTAAATATTGAGAAAGATGTCGACGGGTTCCACCCGACAAGCCTTGGCCTTTTAATGAGTGGTAAGCCCGGGTTTACCCCATGTACCCCGACGGGGATCATGACAATCCTTAAGGAATACAAAATACCGGTCGCCGGTTCCCGTGCCGTTGTTGTCGGGAGGAGCATTGATGTCGGCCGCCCGATGGCAGCGCTCCTGACAAATGCGGATGCAACCGTGACCATCTGCCACAGTAAGACCCGCGACCTGAAATCTGAACTGTTGAGGGCGGATATTCTTGTCTCCGCTATAGGCAAGGCGCATTTCATCACCCCTGATATGGTAAAACCCGGTGCAGTTGTTATCGATGTCGGCATCAACCAGCTGGACGGGAAACTGGTCGGGGACGTGGATTTTGACGCAGTAAAGGATATTGCGTCGGCGATTACCCCGGTTCCCGGCGGTGTCGGGCCCATGACGATTGCAACGCTCATGGAGAACACGTTTGCGGCAGCAAAGAGGCTGCAATGAAGACCTGCCGGGTAAACAAGCTGGAAATCGGGGGAGGCGCCCCTGTCTGCGTGATGGGTGTCATCAACTGCAGCAACGAATCGTTTTACTCCGGTTCCTACGTCCCCATAGAAGAGGTCCATGCAACCGCAGTGGCAATGATCGAACAGGGCGCCGATATGATCGACATCGGTGCCCGGAGCACTGCCCCAAACACGCAGGCGATCAGCGGAAAGACCGAGGCTGAACGAATCGATGCAGCCTTAAAAGAACTGGATGGCAGCGGTATCACCATTTCGGTCGATACCATGCACCCGGGGGTGCTCGATGTCTGTCTCAAACATGACATCCATGCGGCAAACGATATCGGCGGGCTCATCTATCCTGCGTATGCAAAGAAAGTCGCGGATGCCGGGCTTCCTGCATTCCTGATGGCCGCAAACAAACAGCCTGGTGATGCGGCCGGGGTAAAAGAAACGCTTGCCTCGCTTGAAGGCGTGATACAGCGTTGCGATGCGGCAGGCGTAAAAGAGTTCGTGCTCGATCCCGGTGTAGGCATCTGGACTCCTCATCGATCAGTTGAAGACGACTGGGAACTCTGCCGGCACTTTGAAGAGTTTTTACGGTTTGACCGCCCGGTGCTTGCTGCGGTATCAAGGAAGACCTTCATCGGGATGCTCCTCAACCGTATACCTGAAGAACGCCTGCCGGGCACACTTGCCGTGACCATGGAACTCCTGAAAAAAGGTGCATCCATCATCAGGACACATGACGTGGCGGCAACCCGGGACGTCATGAAAGTGTACGAACGCATGGTGAAAGCGTAAATGAACAATTCATTCACTGTTTTTGGTCTTGCTACCGGGATCATCAGGCCACATGATCCGTTCTCGGACAGGATTATTGCCGCAGCAAAGACTTCCTGCGGGGGCTTAAAAGACGGGGACATCCTTGTCCTTGCCGAGACTGCGGTGGCAACAGCCGAAGGCCACGTGATCCGGCTGGATACCGTTACCCCATCCTCCCGTGCAAAAGAGCTTGGTGAAAAATATCACATCGACCCCCGGACTGTCGACGTAGTCCTGTCCGAGAGCGATTCGATTGTCGGAGGTATCCCGGGATTTTTACTCTGCATGAAACAGGGCACGCTCCTTCCAAATGCCGGGGTTGACGCCTCAAACGCCCCGACGGGCTGTATTGTTCCCCTCCCGGCCGATCCTGACTGGAGTGCTCTCCGTATCCGTAACGAGATTGAACAGCGGTGCGGGATTAAAATCGCGGTGCTTGTCATTGACAGCCGGACCCATGCGATGCGTCTCGGATGTTCCGGGGTCGCGATTGGCTGTTCCGGTATTCCTTCGGTTATCGATGACCGGGGCAGAAGCGACCTTTTTGGACGCAAACTGGAAGTGACAAAACGGGCAGTCGCGGACAATATCGCTTCCGCAGCCGAACTCGTGATGGGCGAGGCCGATGAGTGCACACCGGCGGCAGTCATCCGGGGCCTTGGGATTCCCATCGGGGATGAAAAAGGCGTGGATACCATCGATGCAGACGAATGCCTCTTTATGGGCGTGTTTGCAAAGAGCCGGAAATAAAAAAGAGGGACTGTCGGGCAGTCCGCCCAGAAATGTTATTTTTTTACTGTTTTCCTTTCACTGAATAGCTGATTACATCATTCGGGCAGGCATCGGCACAGCTGGCACAGAGGATGCAGTCTGCGTTTTCCATCCGGCCAACCCTCACCATTCCGTTCACATCGAGTCCCATCGGGCACTCACGGGAACACTTTTTGCAGTCGGTACACTTTTCCGGACTAGCATCAAGCCGGAGGGCCGGCCAACCGGCAAGGTTCCGGATCTTCCTTCCTGCGACCATAATTCCCGCAATGGGGCACAGGACATGGCAGTACCCGCGCCTGCCCGTAAGAAACGCGACGACAAAAATAATCGCAAAGATCAGGCAGACCATCCCGAGGACTTCAACGGACGAGATCGAGATCCCGTTTACTGTGCCGTAAAAGGGGTCGACTGCATGTATCCCGCCGGCATTTACTATGAGGAATCCAATCAGGGCAAGCCAGAGCACGGTGACTACATACTTTATTCCATTGCGCCAGCCCTCCGTAACCGTGCGTTTTATGACGGGAGAACAGATCTTCTGCCATGCACCCATAGGACAGAGCCATCCGCACCAGAGCCGTGCGACCACTAATGACAGAATAAAGAGGGCGATATAGAACAGCATGCTGCCAGTGGCAATGCCCTCTGCTGCGCCCATGAGGATGACAATGGGCGAGATATAGAAGATCGTTAGCGGTACGAGCAGGAACATGATGATAAGGATCAGCGTGTGTATTTTCTGCCGGGACCATCCGGACCGGCGTATGGAAGAGGTCATGGGAATCTCTGTCTTAAGGATTGTCTGACAATGGTTTTATGATTTGCCAGAACGGGTTTTTGAGGGATTTTTTGGCTTGCGGCAATGTAAAACGGACGCGTTTTTTTAAACATGTGAGAGATGCCCCGAAATCACCGGCTCCCTCTGCTACTGCCTGGCCACTACCAGCCTTCATCCGACGTCATGAATGATATGAAAATGTATGTACGGGACACGAAAAAAATTACAATCCTGAGTGAAAAGAGGGAAAATGAAATTAAGCGTTATCCAACAGGCATATTGTCCCGTAACAGGAAAAATGGTATATCTAATGAAACCATGAAGATCGCCTTTGTCATTTATGACGGTGTAACGCTTCTGGACTTTGCCGGGGTGTACGACCCGGTCACAAGACTTGTGACCATGGGGTTTGTACCTGATTTAAAATACCATGTCTGCGCCCGGAAAGAACAGATCCGGACTTTTGAAGGTGCAGTAATTGTGGCCGATACGGTCAGTCCCGATCTTGGGGAATTCGATTACGTCATTATCCCGGGTGGAAACGGGATCACGGACCTTGTAAAAGACAAAACGTTTCTCTCGTGGCTTGCGGTTTCCCCGGGCCGGACAACCATTGCTGCTGTATGTGGCGGCGCACTCCTGATTGGGGTGGCCGGAACGCTTAGCACCCGTCGTGCAACCACGCACCCCGGCCTGCAGGAGGTCCTGAAACGGTTCGCACGCGAAGTCTTGCCTGACCGTATTGTCGAGGACGACCACGTGATCACAGCCGGAGGGGTGACCGCTGCGATTGATATGGGCCTGTATCTTTGCGAGAAAATAGCTGGTCGCGTGGTGCGGATAAAGATCCAGCGACAGATGGATTACCCGTATTATCAGGAACATCCGGGCAGCCCGGCAAAAACCACCGGATCTCATCCATGAATGTACAGCATATCCATACTGGTCGTCTTGACCTGATCCCGGCAACTTTGGAAATTCTTACAAGCGATCTTGAGGATCATACAGAACTGGAGAGACTGCTCGGTGCAAAGGTCCCGGAGACATGGCCTCCCGGTGAGATGACAAAAGAAGTCCTTTGTGAGTTTATCCGGATGGCATCGGAAAATTCCGATCCGTTCTTTTCGGACTGGTACTGGGTGAGGGAGACCCCGGACCAAAAGGATCGCATCCTTATCGGGAGCGGCGGGACCGGGTCGGCCCTGAACAAACCGGGAACGGTTATGCTTGGATATTCTGTCCTTGATCTCTTTTGGGGGCAGGGCTACGCAACCGATGCAGTGAGTCACCTTATCCCGGCGATCTTTTCAGATTCCTGTATAACCCGGATCATGGCAACGACATTCCCGGAACTGAAAGCCTCAATTCGGGTCCTTGAAAAGACCGGGTTTGTCTGCACCGGCACAACCCCTTCAGGGGAGGGGCTTGAAGAAGGGACACTTGAATATGTGCTGGCGAGATCGCGTTCGGCTTTCCGTTGAACGGTTGTTTCATCTGGTTCGTAAACGATAAAGTAAGGAAGAATATGGGAGCACCCGGACCCGATCGCAGGAACGATACCGACAAACCGTTTCTCACCGACCCGCCTTTTTACCTGAAGGAGTTTGAGGAATCCTACCAATACATTATCGATGAGTACGAGGTGCAGCCAAAGAACATCGCGGTTTTCATGCCCTGCGCAATGAGAAAACCTTACAGCACAAGCCCAAGCCACCAGCTCATCCGGATGGTCCTCTCGCAGGTGCTTGACGAATCACAATATCATATCGTTATCTTTGGGACCTGCGGGATAGTCCCGTCCGAGCTCGAGACGATGTATCCTTATGCCCATTACAAATACATGCTTGGGAAATGCAATGACGACAAGGTCAGGGAGGACTTTCTTCGGATCGAGACCGACCGCGTGGCCGGATATCTTGAAAAAACCCGGGACGTGTATAAGTACCGGATCGCCTACTGCATCGGCCTTTTCCGCGAAGCTCTGGTCCGGGGTTCGGAAAAAACCGGGATTAAAATTGACCTGCTGCTGCCGACAAAGGACATGATCAACCGGGTAATCGAAGAAGAAGAGTGCCGGTTCCAGGAAGGCAGTCTTTCTATGGACGAGTACCTTGGCGAGTTCTGCGACGAACTGATCCGGTTCCGGAATGCGCATCCGGAACTCATGACAAAACCGCAGGCTGTTTTTCAGGAACAGCCCACACACAAATCACTTAAGTGAATTGCAAATTCTCTTATCAGGCCTCCGTCAGATATTGCCTTTGCTTCCCGTAAATATCTGAAATGGTCCGCTTCAACCGGACATCCTATGTTAAACCATATTTCATAACCGGCCACCCCCACCCAATACAGATGATGGAGGGGGTCTCCTTCATTGCTCTAAAATAATAGGAGGGGGGGGTCCTAAAATTTTTCAATGTAGGGGGCTACCCCTCCCCCTTTGCTGAATTAACAGGATCGTTACCTGCTGCCGGCTGGTGTAACTGGAACAGCAGGTGCAATGACCGCAGTCCGGTAATATAGCCCCGATATTCCGGAACAATGCGACAGCCCCTAATAATATATGCCTGAATAACCAATGTATATTATAAAATCGGTTTTGGGCATACATACGATCGCATTTGGTTTTTGATTCAACCGGAACGGCGATTTTTCACCTCCCATAAAAACCATTTTTACACGTACGGACGACGGACCACCAGAGACTGCTATCACGCGCGTCTCCGGGCTTTTTGGCATATCTAAAAAAAAAGAACAATGACTCAAAAAACCGAAAAACCGGTAATCAGGGGAACACGTTCCGGGTACGTTATCCGGTGGACATGTCCTGGTTGCTATACAGAAAATGTGATTATCAACAGGATCCCATCTGAGTTTTACAGGGAATCCCGGGATTCTTCCTGCCGGCACTGCAGGAAACGCTCGACCATTATGACGCCGGGCCTCCATCATTAACCGGCATTTCTTTTTTATTTTTACGTTTTTTTTAAGGCGGGACAGGCATTATCCTGTCCGGTCATGACGGCAGAGATTTTCCAATCAGGTAAAATGCGCAGAGCGCAAAAGCAAGGCCTGCAACTGACATGACCAGCGCTATGGTTGAAGGAATCGCGATCCCGTTATACGGCAGCACCTCTTTTAAGCCAAACAAAAAGAACGCAAGCGCAATAAACCAGCCATAGGTCTGTTTCTTCGTGATGGCAACACGGAGCCCGTAGATCACGACAAGTACGTCAATGCCGATAAGGATCGGAATAACCCAATCGGGAAGAATCATTACGTACAATTAGACGCCCTATGCTTAAAGTGATACGCCGGATGCCGTGCCAGTCATCGGTTATCCGGTTAAAAACCGCAGAACTGGAGATTTGACTAAAAAATAAAAAACGAGCCTGTCACTTCACCACAAGAACCCTGCAGGGTGCCGAACGGATGATCTCTTCTGCCACGCTCCCAAGAAGGAGGCGTTCCAGTCCCTTCTTTCCCTGCGTGCCGATCACGATCAGGTCGATATTGTTTGCATCTGCAAACTTCACAACCTCTGCCGCCGGGTGTCCCTCGCGGAGTACCGCCTCAACCGGCACGTCACCGGCAATGGATTTTATCCGGGAAAATGCCTGTTCAGCTTCAGCCTGGAAGACCGCGTAGGTATCCCCGATCGGGATATCCGCAGACATCGATGAAAACGCACCAATATCGATCACATACACAGCATACAGTGTCGCCCCGAATGCACGGGCAAAATTTATTCCCTCATCAAGGGCGGACCGGTTTTTCTCCGAGCCATCTGTTGCGATAAGGATCCTGCTTATCAGTTTTTCAGTCATTTCCATTCACTCTCCTGACTTCCTGCACGGACCCGTCATATCGTCCTTTTCCTGGTCGGGCTTACCGGCATCCGCCACGTATTTTTCTCCCCGCATTGCACAGAGCAGCGCAGCGACAAACGAGAGGGCGGCCCCGATATAGAACGAGATAGTAAGCGAGGGCATGAACGCCTCTGCAAGCGTTGTCGGGAACCAGGCTGCCCCGGTAATGGTTGTTATGGCAGCAGGTGCAACCGTCCCGACAAGCGCCGGGGAAAGCCCGGCAAGGATCATCTGGACCGGGTTGTAGCCAAGGAAAGCCGCGAATAATGCGCCGGTCGGGGGAATCGCACTCATTGCGGGGATGAGCTGCGATGCGTTTACCGCAGTAAGCGCTGCCGAGAGCACCGGCGGGAACGCGCTTGTAAGCCCCACAACGATGATAGTAAAGAACATCCCCATTGACAGGACAAAACCCGAGTTCATCAGGGTCGACATCATGCCGGAAGTGACCCCGCGATCTTCAGGAGGCACAGCGTTCATGATCGCCGCAGCATTTGGCGAAGAAAACATCCCGTTTCCTATACCCATGACAAGGAGCGCCAGTGCAAACGGCAGGTAATCAAAATTATATGGCAGGATGGCAAGGATCAAAAACGATACCCCGACAAGCACCATGCCAAGCGTGCTCAGCCATCTGGCGCCGTATTTGTCAGAAAGGATACCGGAAACCGGGCCCATTATCACAAATCCGACAGTAAGCGGCAGCATGTAGATACCGGCCCAGAACGGCGTCGATTCGAAACTGTAGCCATGCAGGGGCAGCCAGATTCCCTGGAGAAGGATGATTAAGATGATCATTACCCCGCCCCGGGCAAGTGCGGAGAGGAACCCGGCCCCGTTACCGTATGCAAAATTCCGGATCTTAAAGAGATCCATCCTGAACATCGGGTCCTTTACCCGTGTTTCAATAAAGGGGAATGCGACAAGGAGCAGGATACCGGCTGCGAGTGTTGCAATAACCCACGGGTTTTCCCATCCCATTGCCGAGCTGCCATACGGGAGCAGGGCGTAGGTGATCCCGACAAGGAGGAGAGTAAGCCCGCAGATAAACGCAAAGTTCCCAAGGATATCGATCTTCTGGGTTCTCTTTGGGTATACCGGCTCTTTAAGTTTTAATATTGCCCAGATCGTCCCGATAACCCCGAACGGTACGCTGATTAAAAATACATACCGCCAGTGGAAGACCGCAAGGATCCCGCCGATGATAAGTCCGACAAACTGGCCTGAAAGCGCTGCAACCTGGTTGAGTCCAAGCGCCTTCCCCCGCTCGTCAGGAGGAAACGCATCGGTGAGGATCGCGGCGCTGTTGGAGAAGATGAACGCTGCGCCAACTGCCTGGATGAGCCGGAAAACAATGAGTTCGATTGCGCCGGCATCACCGGTATCGGGTGTCAAAAAGAGGAGGACAGACCCGATGGTAAAGACCAGAAAACCGATGTTATAAAGCCGGACTCTGCCGAACATATCAGAAAGCCGCCCGAAACTGAGAAGAAGGGTGGCTGTTACGATCCCGTATCCCATCAGTATCCAGAGAAGGTACTGGAACGACGTGAGCGGGTCGATATTGATGCCATTGAAAATCGCGGGAAGGGAAATTAAAATAATGCTCCCGTTGACCGTGGCCATGAACGTGGCAATGGTCGTATTCGAAAGAGCAATCCATTTGTAACCGGGCTCCCTCGCAGGTGTAGCCTGTCCACCGGGCGGGGTCCCGGTTTGTGATTCTGGTTGTGAAATTGTCTCCACAGTTTTCACCAGTGCTGGAAAAGGACTGTGCGTTTTAGCATTTAGCAGTATCGGGCACAGGGTCTAAAGATGAGGGAATAACACGGGACTGTCGTTATCTATAGGGATATCCCAAAAAATGTCCTGTAAAAAACCCGGTTATTTATTTGCGTATTTTTCAAGAGCTGCTTTTGCCGCCTGCTGTCTTGCTTCGGTTATACTCGCACCGGTTCCCTTGCCAAGGCAGGTGTGGTTTTGATCGTAAACGCAGAAAGTGAAACGGAGCTGGTGATCCGGACCTGTCCGGGGAAGGATTTCCTCGTATACCGGCACTGTTGGTCCCCGCTGCTGAAAATATTCCTGCAGCCGCCCGATATAGTTGGTCGCTGGATCGTAACGCTCTATCTCCCCTGAAAGAAATTCCCGGATAAAAATCCGGACTGCCTCAAACCCGGCAAAGAAATACAGTGCACCAACACAGGCTTCTATGGCACCACCTTTCACGGTATCGCCATATGCCTGCTGCTGGCCAATGGACGCCGGCACGATACCGGGAATATCAATGCCCCGACGCTCTGCAATGGCAGTAAGTGACTCGTTTGAGACTACGCCCATTTTCTGCGTCATGACTCCTTCACGACACAAGGGATCACAGTTGAACAGAAGTTCGGCTGCAACAAGGTTCAGGACACGGTCACCAAGAAACTCAAACCGCTCCCACTCATCTTTCGAGATGTTCCATATTGCAGGGGTTCCGGTTCCGGCATCACCGTTATACAACCGGATGAATTCCTGTATTTTTAACGGCACCGTAAGCGCCGGGTCACAAAGGATCTTTTTTGTGGCCTCACGCCGTGTGTCGTCCATAAAAAAAGATCATGCCGGGGATGGAGGAGCCGCCTTTCGTTCGACGCTGACCCGCCCGTTCTCAGCAGAGAGGACAAAGCCGAGTTTTTCGATATATTCACGGCTTTTGCCCGCCCCGTGGGTCAGGAGTTCCACGAGGTCATCTTTCTCATCGATATCAGTGTGGAGTACAAACGAGTCGATCACTTCGCAGGAAAGCCCGGCTTCCTCTGCGATTTTCATGTGCTTTAAAAAACTCATCCCGTAATAATCGACGTGGAACTTTACCGGGTCTTTCAGGAAAATTACGTTTGTCCCCCCGCCCCGGCCCGGGACAATTGCCATATCGCTTTTTGTGGAGATCACCCGTTTTATTGCAGCACCGGTGGCAAGCGGGAGATCGGCCATGAGGATAAGGATCGAACCCACGGACTGGGAAAGCACCTCGTTTAAGGTGCCGCTTAAGTCTTTATCGGGAATGGTGATCTGGATATCCTCGCTGTCAAAGAGCTCGGTGGCGATGATTACCGGGCTGCAGTTCGCATCCCTTGCAGCAGCGATCACATCTTCGAGCATCGCACGGGCAAATGCCTCCCGTTCTTCTGGTGAGAGTATCCCGGCAAGCCGGCTTTTGGGATTTGCAGGCTTAAAGGGAATCAGTGCATGGGGACACATTGTGATACGCTCATACGCCGGACAATTTTAAAAAGATGCGGATATTGTCTTTTTGGACGGCCCGGCCAAATACAGGATTTAACATCGATAATGGGCAATGTATATACAATGGACGATCTCGAATACACCACGGTTACGCTCCCGGCACGGATCGCCGTCGGGATCGAACGCCGGACCTGCAATGCGGACGGCAGGAGCCTCAGGGACATCCCGGCATGCTGGCAGGAATTCCTCGCAACAAAAGCAGCAGCACGGATAACTCACCGGATCATTCCGCCGGTGATGTATGCGGTCTATTCTGATTACGAATCAGACTGGACCGGGGAGTACAGTTATCTTCTGGGTTGTGGCGTGACAAGTGCCGCAAACCCGCCAAAGGGCCTTACAGTCCGACACATTCCCGAACAAAAATACGCACTCTTTAAGGCACGGGGTCCGATGCCGGATGCGGTTGTCGGCATCTGGGGCGGGATCTGGGGATCTGACCTGCCACGGACATACTGCTGTGACTTTGAGGTGTACGACAGCAGGTTCACGGATAAAAATAATCCCGCTGTAGACATCTACGTCGGCATCCGGGAGGAGTAAAAGAGTTTAATCTGTTTTATGATGCAGCAGGAATGCCCGGTCAGGCACCTGTGGCTTTTTCTGGACCTTCTTTTTTATAGGATTCTGAAGGAATACAGATCTCGAACCGTGCACCTTTGCCCGGTTCCCCGGTCTCCGCAATCGTCATACCGGTAACTGCAAGGATTTCCCGGGCAAGAAAGAGGCCCCACCCGGTGTGTTTGCCAAACCCGCGCTCGAAGATCTTCTCTTTGTTTTCCGCCGGGATGCCAGAGCCGTTATCTTCGACAATGAGCACCGCATCTTTACCTTCGTCACAAACGGCCAGACGAATGATCGAGACACTGCCGCCATGACGGACTGCATTGTCCAGTAACTGGGCGACCGCTTTCTCAAGCAGGATATCTGCATATACGCTGGCATTGCCGCAGTCCGCCTTTATTGTGGCCCCTTTTAAGGCAACCTGTTCGCTTGCACGCCGGACAACAGATCCCAGCGACTGCCATGACGGGGGCTCGGTTGCGAGGTTCTGGTAGTCCTTTGAGAACTGGAACTGCCGGCGGATTTTATCAAGGGCAAACCTCTCTTTTTCAATATAGGACTTCATCTGCGGGTCCTGTATTATCATTTCAAGAAGCTCGGCATATCCGCTGACTGCGGTAAGCTGGTTAAGCACGTCGTGGCGGGTGACGCTTCCCACAATGTTGAGTTTCTTTTTTAAGAACTCCACCTCGTCCTTTGTATGACGGACTGCCGATACCTTTTCAACCAGCTGCTCAAGCACCGGGTACCATAAGTCGGCCTGCCCTGTCATGACAAGGTATTCCGCGCGGTTTGCCACAGCATCACGGAAGGCGGCCGGATCATAAACGTCTGCAAGGATTATTACGGGAATGGAAATCGCTTGTTCACGCAGCTTCTTTAAAAACAAAATCCCGTTCTGGTCTTTTTCATGTGCTGCAATGATAACTGCCTGCGATTCAACCAGGTTCCGGCCAAATGTCACTTCAGGTGATGCAGAGATCATCACACGATATGCTCCGGTACCGGTAAGGTACTGGCCAAGCGGGGTACTGCGGTCTTGCTTTGCGTCAATAATAACAAGAGGGATCATGCCGCATCACAGGGGAGTTCCATTTTTATTCAACAATTCTTCACTCTTTGATTTTATAAAGGGCATTCAAAGGATTGCCGGTTCCAGCGCTCCAATTTATCCGCCGCCAGAATTTTACATGTACAAAAAAAACGGTACTTCATGGAGCCACAGGTAATCACTTTCTCGAAAAATGTTTTTCTGCCGCTCACCAGTGTCTGCCGGAACCGGTGCGGTTACTGCTCGTTCCGCACACCGGTGCATGACGGTTGCGTCATGATGCCGGATGACGTAGAGAAAACCCTGCGGCGCGGGAAAGAGTCCGGGTGCACCGAGGCACTCTTTACGTTTGGGGAGCACCCCGAAGAAGAACCCGGTTTTGATGCTTATCTTGAAAAAACCGGTTATAATTCAATTCTTGATTACTGCGAGGCAATGTGTCGCTTAAGCATAGAGTATGGCATCCTCCCGCATACGAATGCCGGTATCCTCACGTATGACGAGATGAAACGTTTCCGAAGGGTAAACGCGAGCATGGGGCTGATGCTTGAAACAACCGCACGGATACCGGCGCACAACGGCTCCAAGGGGAAAGAGCCGGAGGTGCGACTTCGTATGCTTGAGGAGGCAGGAAAGCTCAAAATCCCGTTTACCACCGGCCTGCTCCTTGGCATTGGCGAGACCGTGCAGGATCGGGAAGAGTCGCTTATCGCGATCCGTGACATTCACCGGAAGTACGGGCACATACAGGAGATCATCCTCCAGAATTTCTGCCCGAAGGACAATACGCCCATGTCCGCATTCCGCGTGCCGGGTACAGAGGAAGTCTGCGACACCATCAAAATGGCGCGCCGGATCCTGCCCGATGAGATCTCTATCCAGATAGCCCCGAACCTCATCGATGCTGCCCGTCTCATCGGTTGCGGCGTGAACGATCTTGGAGGCGTATCACCGGTCACCATCGACTATGTGAACCCGGAACATCCGTGGCCGGCAATTGAAGACCTCAAACGGATCGTCGGAGATGCGATACTTGCAGAACGCCTCTGCATTTACCCCCGGTTTATCCGGATGGGCTGGTTTGACCCCGGCCTGCAACCCCTAATAAACCGGCTCGATCAAAGTATTAGGAGAGGGAGCAGTCAACCGTGAAGCAGAAACAACTCCTGTATACCGGCAAGGCCAAATCGGTCTACCGTACCGATGTAAAAGGGAAACTGATTGTTGAGTTCCGCGATGACATCACCGCGTTTGACGGCGGCAAGAAAGATACGCTTGAAAACAAAGGCAGTTACAACGCCGGCGTTTCGGCATTTCTCTTTTCCGAGCTCGAAAAGAATGGCGTAAAAACGCATTTCCAGGAGATGCTTGACGAGAAAAGGATGGTCGTCCGTGAACTGTCAATGATCCCGCTCGAAGTGATCGTAAGAAACGTCGCAGCAGGTTCGATTGTCCGCAACTACCCGATCAAAGAAGGAACCCCGTTAAAACCGCCGGTAATCGTGATCGATTACAAGGACGATTCGCGGCACGATCCGATGCTCAACGACGACCTCATTGTCGCGCTAAAGATTGCATCACCCGCAGAACTCAAAAAAATAAAAACCCTTGCGCTCAAGGTGAATGCGGTCCTTTCCGGGATGCTTGCAAAGCAGGGCATTACGCTTGTAGATTTCAAGATGGAGTTTGGCAGGCAGGGAAAAACCATTTACCTCGGTGACGAGATCAGCATGGACTCGATGCGCCTCTGGGACAAAAAAACAGGGGAGTCCCTTGACAAAGATGTCTACCGGTTTGACAAAGGCGACGTTATGGCAACCTACAACCGGGTGGCAGCGAGGATCACAAAAAAGCTTAAGGCCAAAACTGCAAAAAAGACTGCTGCAACATCAAAGAAGGCAAAAAAGCAGGTCCGGTAACAGCCTTAAAAACATACCAGTGCTTTTACGTCACCCTGCGTTAAAGCATATGTAACAGAGGACAATACCCGTATTAATGGGATATGGCGGAATTATCATGGCAGAAGATCCTCAGGCTGAAGCAGACATGATGAAATGGGCGCTCGGAATCGCCCGGAAGAACGGATGGGTGCTCAACCCGGATGATGAACACCTGCGTATCGTGCTCAGGGGACTTGTACGGAACAAGCATAAATTCGGCAGACCATACTGTCCCTGCCGCCTTCGCAGCGGCGATGAGGAAAAAGACCGCGATATTGAATGCCCGTGCATATACCACAAGGATGAAATTGCAAAGGACGGGCACTGTCACTGCCTGCTTTATTACAAGAACCAATAACGGGAAAAATACCCCTTTTTACCCGAATGAAAATCCCGTTACGTGCACCTGCGGATAAACCGGGTCTCGCGCCAGTTGCCGGCAGGGACCCGGAGATCCTCGTTCTTGGCAGTTATCCTTCCCGGCAGTCACTGGCAAAAAACGAGTATTACGGCAATCCCAATAACCAGTTCTGGAAGATTATAGAACTGCTTTTCGGGATCGACCACGCACTGCCGTATCCCGCCCGGATCACAATGCTCAAAAAACACCGGATCGCCCTCTGGGATGTCCTTGCCGCCTGCACCCGGGACGGGAGCGCAGATTCCGCAATCAGGGATCCGGTGCATAACGATATCAGGGGATTTCTTGCCGCTCACCCGACAATACGGTCCATTGTGCTCAACGGCAGTACCGCAGGGAAGTACTTCCTTTGCGTAAACCCGGATATTCCTTTTGTTATCCTGCCGTCAACAAGTCCTGCACATGCCCGCATGACACTCGAAGAAAAAGCGCAGAAATGGACGTGCATCCGCACGCGGTAAAATTAAAAAAAAGTCCTTCCCTTTCGGCATTACCGCTCAAGCCGGAATTTCAGGAAGATGACATGGTAAATCGCATAGAACCCGCACAGTACCGCAGCGGTATACCCGAGAATTGCAATCCACATGACTTCCTTTGGCATCGTAATTGGGGATGCCTGCAGAACAAGCGACGACCCGACAACGAGCGCGGCAACAACAAGACCTATCATGATCTTATCGCTTGTCCGGTCAAGCGCCATTTCAACCTTCTTTAAATCGGCGTCAACGACTCCTACCTTGTATGTTCCGGTAGAGAAGCGTTTCAGCATGAGGTTAACATTGCGCGGCAGGTCAAACGCAGCATCGACTGCTTCCAGTAATGAGTTTGTCGCCCGTTTGGCATAGCCCGCAGACAGGATGTCTGAATCAGTCAGTTTGCGCAGGTAAGGGGTGATCTCCGAGCCGAAAC
>Ga0209099_1001880_pt1 | contig 19647 bp, 20 predicted proteins | sample AD_JPNHW2_MetaG_FD_184430 | JGI IMG/M metagenome (GOLD analysis project Ga0209099, IMG submission 184430) | Active sludge microbial communities of municipal wastewater-treating anaerobic digesters from Japan - AD_JPNHW2_MetaG (SPAdes) (version 2) | ecosystem: Engineered > Bioreactor > Anaerobic... | reverse complement strand
CGGCGATACCGTTCGGGATTATTTTCGATATTTTCAGACCTTCCATTTCGTCATACCCGAACTTAACCCCTATCGCCGCGCTGCCACCCTTCGTTCCCGGAGACAGTTTCAATTTAATCTTACGGGCTATGGTAAGAGGCACATCCATTACGGTTTTATTGAGAAATTTGTCAAAAAGTTCGTCTGGCTGCATATAACTGACCGTCCGGCCCCATGCCCCGAGAATGATATCGCCCTTCTTTATCCCGGATTTGGCCGATACCGAAAGAGGCGTAACATCAGTCACCTCAAACATCCCTCGGATATCCTTTATGGTCATCCCCAATTCATCCGCGACTTTTTGCTGCTGTGTCGTATCTCCCGAGGCCATTTGCGGAGTCTTCCCCCACTTCTGTTCTTCGTTAAGACGCTGGATATGCTTAAGTTTGGCCATACTGTCAGACTGTTGCAGGAATGTCGTTACATAATTCAGCCCTTCGCGGGCTTTTTTATAATTGCGGTTTACATCCAAAGCTTTATTATAATAGTAATACGCCTTATCATACATCCTTTTATCCTGATAGAAATCACCAAGGTTGGTAAGGTTCTGTTCTTCGAGATCGTACACTATGTTCCGTATATCGGCCCGCATTATCTGCTTTTCCCCGTCTATCGTGGAAAGCAATACGCGGTCGCTATACTCCTCCACCACAACCCCTTTTATCCTTTGATTATCTTTCATCACTACAGTATCAGCAACAGAAAAGCAATGGAACGAAAACAACAGTATAATCACTATTATAGGGAAACACCTACGCATTTTTCCTCCCACTGAAAAAAAAGGATATCGTCCGAACATGCGGAATGCCATATCCCGTATCAGGTTACGATCACGATATGAAGTTTACCTGATAGAGAAGCCTATAAGCAAGTTTTCCGGAAGTTTTACATGAACAATATAGCTTATTGTGATATTTATCTCAGGAACTTGGCTGTATTTTTGTTATCCTTGCCAGTATCACGATCAGAACTCGGATTTTTTATTGATTCGTACACGGCGATCAGTATTCTTGCCGTCCGAGAATCAAACATCCACTTTAAAGCCGCTAAAATACTAGCTACCAAAAGCTGGACAAAATACTGAGGTACAAAAAAGGAAAGAAGTAGCAGTGCGCATGCGCCCATAAACCAGACATTCCCCGTGAACACAGAGAAAAAATGAGATTTCTTCCCGAACGGTCTCATTTTCATAAGAACGGTATGAGTGTCAGCCACGATCTCACGACAGGCATCGCAAGATGCCAGGTGTTTTTCCACGGTCTCCCTCTCGGAATGTGAAAGCATTCCGGACATATATTCGCTTAAAACCAACTCGCTAGGACATATCCTGTTCATATTTCCCCTTCTTACATAAATTCATAACTTATATGTTCATCTATTGTTCATCGCTTGATCCACTATACACCATTATAGACACTTTTTTTCGTTATTTTCGTTCAAATATATCACTAAATTTTCACGAACATGGCCTTTGGCCCTTCTTATTAAAGTTGAGACCGTATTCCGGGGCAAACTCATTATATCCGAAATATCCTCATGCGTTTTTCTTTCGTACATGTTCAGTTTAAACGCGAGTTTCTGTTTGTATTCTAGTTTTTCAACGTTATCGCTGATTATCCGGCCGATCTCCCTGTCTTCAATGTTTTTCGGCAGATTATTCCGCGAACATGGCAGGATATCTTCCAGCAAAAGCATATCGCCTTTAGCTCCGGTAGATATCTCGGCGCTCAAAGGAACTGACAATTCCCTCGTACGATTCGCGACACGCCGTACATAATTTTGTGTGAAATTCATCGATACCATGACCAGCCACGATTCAAGACATGCAGCGTCCTTTATAGAGGATATCCTGTCGTCTTCCCACAGAAACATGAATATTTCCTGAACTATATCGTCATAGTCGCCTTTAAAAACATCCTTGCCGATCTTATTCAGTTTGAACCTGACCCCCCGCACAACAACGGAACGATAGCGTTCGATAAATTCGTCCCAGGCTTCATGATTTTTTTGCGTGCATCGTTTGATAAGATCCAGCGTATCCATATCTCTCCCCTAACATTCCTCCCCTTGACCGCACGATCCTCATCATATCACATATTTTTATTTTTATCAACATAAATTTGATTTTTAATCAATAGTGGGGGCAAAAACATACCTGACATTAGATATAACACTTCATCGGGATATTTACCGGGCAGATATGAAAATGGGGATCAAACCCTCGGATCACATTCGCGTTCGTCTATGAACTGCTCGATCTGTTTTGTGGCCTGCCAGATATCTTTGATATTTTTTTTACGATCCAAAAAAGCCTCGACAACTTTGGGATCGAACTGTTTCCCAGACTGTTCTGTTATCATAACCACAGCATCGTCAAAATCTATCGGAGCCTTATACGGCCGCTCCGATGTAAGCGCGTCGAATACGTCAGCAAGCGACACTATCCTGCCATATAATGGGATATCCTTCCCCTTAAGGCCTCCCGGATATCCGGTACCGTCATATCGCTCATGGTGCGTCAGACAGATCTCTCGCGCGGCCCTAAGTAAAGCCGAACGACTGCCGTGAAAAATGTCGGATCCTAGAATGGTATGTTTTTTCATAACTTCGCGTTCTTCGGGCGTAAGACCGGACGGCTTTTTAAGTATCTCTTCGGGAACAATAAGTTTACCGATATCGTGCATGGGACTCGCGTACTTTATCAGTTCAAGATCGCGTTTCGTAAGATGCATCCCCGACGCGATCTCGGTGCTATAATCCGCTATCCGGACAAGATGGGTCCCCGTCGTCTCGTCTTTATATTCGGCTACGAGGGCAAGACGAAATATCATCTCGGCATAGGAATCTTTTACTTCCTCGTAGGCCTGTTTAAGTTCGTTATACGCTTCTTCTGTCTGCTTTTTGTATTCAAAATAACGGCTCATCATTATCCTTCTGATAGTTCTTTCAGCGCTTCTTCTTCTGTATCGAATATCCTCAGAACTCGGTCAAGTTTTGTGATTTTAAAAATTGAAAACAATTTAGGCTGGATATTGCAAAAGGCGGTTTTCGCCCCCGACCCCTCGTGTTTTTTAATAAAAGTCAAAATAGACGCGATGCCCATGCTATCTATGTACACAACTTTTTCGAAATTCAGGATAACATTTCCGACCTTCGATATTATCATTTTTTCAAGCACGGTCTTGAAATACGGAACAGTCTCAATATTTATCTCCCCGTCGATGTACCCGACAACCACACCGTTCTTTTCTTTTTGGACGTATTTCATTCCGCCTCCGTTGTTTAAATTATATCCGCGACCGTGGGATAAATCAAATCCCGCGACGAATGAAGAAAAGCTTAATGAGGCTCTCCGGGGTTAAAACCGGAGTATCCGATCTTCCGGCAACGAAATTCTCCGAAGGGGGAAACCGATATTGCACAATACTCTTTGTTTCGGTTACATAGCTATGCAGAAAAACTTTGCTCTAATATTTGCAGACAAGAACCGACACGTGGAACAAACCTCTGTTTAGACATTTATTTTGAATTTGGCATTATATCTCGCATACGATTAAGCTCCCCGCGTCGACCAAAGGAAGCCCCTTCGCGCAGATCAGATCTATTTCTTTTCGGGCGCATATATCGTACAAAGGAGCGGTTTTTTCGGACGAAGCCGGGTCACCTATCATTATGACCGTTCCATCGGAAAGCGTCCCCGAAGTCCCACCAAGAAAACCATGCTTTTCTCCCGGCAATAAAATATCCGATGGTTCAAGATAAAAAATTTCTTTTCCTGCTTTGGCCATTGCTTTTTCTATCCCATGGTCCGACGTCACCGCCGTGTTCCCGTTCAATCCCAAAACAGCACACCGGCAATATCCCTGCGCAACATTCACACTCCTGAGTCCCTCTCGCCCTGCGCGGTCCAATATCACGGTTTCCGTTATATCTAAATTATGGATAAGATCACCGCCTACCCTGACGGCATTATATCTCGCCGTTCCGGGATATTTACCCTCAGGAACTGATATCCCCTCTATAAGTTCAATACCGAAAGACTGGAGTTTTTCTAAAATATTTTTAGGAACATTAGGGGCGTGTATAAACGTGGCCGGACCTAACTTAAAAAAATAAATATCGGGATGGTTCATCACAGATCCGTAAACGGCGCTGAAACCTGTCATGTCCAGTGAGATCCATTCCGCGCGACCGATACGCGACTTTAAACTATCGAGATATTCACCCGGGATCCTGGCGTCATGAACAATGATCATTGTTTTCATAGGATCTTCCCGGCTATCGATATTTTATCGATCGTTATCGCACCTGACTCTGTTCTCATTATTATCGTTCCTCTTCTGACATCGGAGGACTTTTTAATTGTAACGCCGTTCTTTCCCGTCAGCTTCTTGATCTTTTCCGAATTCTCACCGTTAAAACCGAAAACGACAGCTTCATCCTCAGGGCTATACAGGACTTCTCGCACATTATCGCCGCTATTGAGCGCTTCCTCCAGCATAAGACCGAATATGCGGCTCTCGACCTTTTGTCTGAAAGCCGGATGGAACGGCCCCGCCAGATATCCCCCGTCAGCCGAAAGGCTTTCCGACGGATGCAATCCGACACGCAGGACTTTTATACCGTTCTTCTCAAAAAATAGCAGAAGTTTCACACATCTGGCCACGGCTTCTTGTTCGGAAAGTGGCACATATTCCCCTCTCCTCCACCAATCGGCCAATTCGGTATTATCTATCACTATGGACGGATATATCCTAACCTCATCGGCCCCAAGCGCGGCTGCTTCGCGCGCCGTAAGCATTTCGTCTTCCATGAAACTATCCGGCAAGCCTACCATCATTTGATGCCCAAGGCGGAAACCGTTCTGTTTGATAAGACGCGATGCCGCTCGCACAGTTTCCGCGGTATACCCGCGCTTAACCTTGGCTAGAACCTTTTCCGACATAGATTGAACCCCAAGCTCGATGCTTTTGACGTTGTGTGATTTAAGCATTACAAGATCGTCGGAGGTTATAAGATCCGGGCGGGTGGAAAGCCTTATCCCGTGTACTCTACCGTTTTTTATGAACGGCTCAACTTTATCCAAAAGCGCCGCTTGTTCATCTCCGGTAAGACCTGTAAAAGTACCGCCGAAAAATCCAACTTCCACAGAAACATCTCCGGACGATATAGTGGAAAGATGCTTCTCTATTGTTCCCGGGATATCAAGATCCCCGTGATCAAGCCTGCCCGTGATCTTTTTCTGATCGCAAAAAACGCACTGATACGGACAGCCTTTATGGACTATGAAAAAAGGGATAACATAATGTGTCTTCACTTTTCATTCCCCGATATGCACAAAATCCGCAATATCAAGCCCTATCTCGAGAAAAAGACGCCTAAGGCTTACCATGGAAAGTCCTAAAATATTAAAATATGATCCTTCGATATCGTCGAACAACATAGCCCCCACGCCTTCTATCGAGAACCCACCGGCCTTATCATAAGGCCCGAGAAGCGGGAAATATTTCTCGATCTCCTCGTCGGACATCTCGACGACACGAAGATCACTGATATCTACCGTTGACGCTTTTTTGCCGGACGGCATATCTATCACGCACAGCCCGGTATAGACCTCAAGCTCGGCCCCCGAAAAACTTTTAAGCATGCACCGCGCCTCATCAGCGTCAGCGGGTTTCCCAATAGCTTTATTGTCATGCGCTACCAAAGTGTCCGCGGATATAATAATGGCGTTCTTTTCTTTTTCAGCGATGAATTCCGCTTTTTTCACGGCGTTCTTCACCACGGCGTCCGATATATGAACATCCGCCGTTTCGGGCACACCGCTAGGCATAACCATATGGGATATACCGCATGAAGTGAGTATTTCTGATCTCCTTTTAGACGCCGAAGCCAATATCACTTTTTTCATATAATATTCTCCTTAAAAATAAGTTTTTGTTCCTCATCGACATCAAGCCCGTCCATTAATATCTCCAGGTCTTTGATTGTCTTTATATGGCGGTATTTCTCCATAACACGATTGATACATTTAAAACCCTTAAGATACCAGCAAACATGCTTGTACATCCTGGGTATCAGCCGTTCTTCCCTGAGGTTCGGATAATATTCGCGCATAAGGTCAAAATGCTCGGCTATGACCTTTTTGATCTCTCTGATCGTCGTCGGGATCTTAGTCTCCCCGTCCTTATCCCGTAAGTGGTCGTATATCTCACTGAATATCCACGGCCGCCCGAAGACTCCGCGCGCCACCATAACCGCGTCGCATCCTGTGACCCTAAAAATATTTTTCACGTCTTCCGGCTCGAATACGTTACCGCTCGCGAACACGGGAATATTTATCATTTCTTTTATCCGCCGTGTCACGTCGTGATCGGGCCGGCCTTTATACATCTGCTCCTGAGTGCGTGAATGCACAGCCAAAGCCCTTGCCCCGGAACTTTCTACGACTTTCGCCACTTCCTCATAATTCAGCCTGTCGGAACTCCACCCGATACGTATTTTGACCGTAACCGGTATACTAATATTTTTCACGACCGCGCTTACCAAAGCCCCCAATTTGACCGGATCCTTTAAAAGAGCCGCGCCTTTCCCGACCTTCACCACTTTACGCGCGGGGCAGGCCGCGTTTATATCCAGAGAATCGAACCCTTTTTCCTCGCATATCTTAGCCGCAAGAACGGTCTTTTTCTCGTCTTCCCCCACAAGCTGCACGCCGATAGGCTCATCATCTTTTCCTTTATCGAGCATACGCAAAGTCTTTATGTTCCCGTGAGTTATACCGTTCACATCGACCATCTCGGTAAAAGCGAATTTACATCCGTACTTTCTGGCCAAAAGCCTAAAAGGGATATCGGTGATACCCGCCATCGGGGCCAGTATTACGCGGGAATCTATAATGGTTTTTATTGGATCTCTCTTCACTTTCAGATACCTAATCTTTTTTTATACTCAAACGTTATTTCGTCACACACGCGCTGATCGATATTTTTTTCGGCCCCTTTGCCCGGCGCCTTGTTCTTTTTCGCGTGAGCGAGTTCCTGCACCTCAATGACCGATGCGCCGTAGGCCCTGGCGTTGTTCCTTACATAGTTATCGTTAGAAGCGACGACAACGCGATTCTTTCTGGCACATATCCTTATCGTCTCGATTATCTTATCGTCGCCGCGACCGCTCGCCGAAAAGATCTGCTCTTTCCCGCGATCGGGATCCAGCTTCTCCATATGGCGATACCTGTCATCCCCATCAAAAACAACACGCACCTCGTCTATAAAACCGCTGGACTTGGCGTATTTTTTGCTCAGCTCGGTAATACTTTTCCTCGCCAGCATCAGGCTTTTATTCAGTTTGCCCCGCAGTTCGGGGATAGCATAGACAGCGTTATATCCATCAACCACAAGTATTGTCATGATATTCCTCTTTCCGCGGGGTATATAATATCATGGAAAACACGGGATGTATAATATATTGGCGGGCCAAAAAGCGGGTGTTATTTTATCCTGACACGTATGCGCATCCTTCTGACAACGGTGCCGAACGCGCCGCGCACTACCTCTTTACGCACGTAATAATAAATGTTTTTACCTTCTTTTCTCGAGTCAACCAGGTCACAGTTCTTAAGAATTTGCAGATGATGAGATATGGTGGGCTGGGTGGTCTTGAATTCCGAGCAGATATCGGAAACATTCATCTCCTCTCCGCTCAAAAGCTCAAGTATATCCTGCCTTGTCCTGTCCGAAAGGGCTTTGAATATTTTTACCAGATCGTATTCCGTCATGTCGCGGCCCCTTATTTATTTTTGATATTGATAGTCACGATCAGATCCCCGTTATGATTACAGCAAGGGCACGCCTTACCCTGCCCCCGCAGCCGCATTTTCTGTCCGTTTTTTATCCCGGCCGGGATCTTAAGTTTTATATTTTCACCCGTCGATATCTTGAATTGAGCTTCGCCACCCTTCTCTGCCAATTTCTGCGGTATCGGTAAAGTCGCCGTAATATCCGTATCCACCTCTCCGTATGCATCTTCCTGCATCCCGTTCCCTCCGGAGGTATAAAAACTATAACCGCCTCTTCTGCCTCCGCCGGACCTGGCTGAAAAAATATCGGCGAACATATCGTCAAAAGACCCCGAAGCCGAAAACCCGCCACGCGAACCAGCAACATTCTTAAAAAAATCGCTGAAGTCAAAACCATGGCTGGACGAAAAGTTTCCGGTGTACGCGCCCATGTGCCTCATATTGTCGTACTCCTGGCGCCGCTTCTCGTCCCCAAGCGTATAGTAAGCTTCTGAGATCTTTTTAAAATGTTCCTCCGCCTTCTTGTCCCCCGCGTTCTTATCGGGATGATATTTAAGCGCCAGCTGACGATACGCTTTTTTTATCTCGTCCTGTGTCGCGCTTTCCTTCACGCCTATTATTTCATAATAATCTTTGTTAGCCATTTTGCTTCACCTTTCCTATCCTGCACATTAATCCGCCGCTATCTTTATCCAGATCTATCGTCACGGTACATCCGTCAACGGCTTTTCCTTTCAGTATTTCCATAGCCACTTTATCCTCTACCTCTCGTTGTATAAGGCGTTTTAATGGCCTCGCGCCAAATTCCGGGATAAACCCCTCTTCCGCCAATCTCTTCTCCGCCGTTTTGGTTATTTCCAGTTTTATATTCCGGCGTGATAAACGTTCCCTCACCTTATCCAGTTCGATATCGACGATCCTAAGTATATCATCTCCCGATAATTTATTGAATACCACAATATCATCAAGACGATTCAGAAATTCCGGCCTGAAAAAGTTTTTAAGTTCTCCACGAACCAGTTTTTCTATCTCCGCCTTTGGCCTGGAAGCTTCAGAAAAATACTGACTACCGATATTAGATGTCATTATTATCAGCGTATTCCTGAAATTCACGGTCCGCCCCTGACCGTCAGTCAACCGCCCCTCATCGAGTATCTGCAAAAGCACATTGAAGACATCATGATGCGCCTTTTCTATCTCGTCGAACAATATCACACTATACGGACGGCGCCTGACTCGCTCGGTAAGCTGTCCGCCTTCGTCATATCCCACATATCCCGGCGGCGCGCCTATAAGTCGCGAAACTGAATGTTTTTCCATGTATTCCGACATATCCATCCTTATCATGGCGTCGGGATCGTTGAATAAAAACCACGCCAGGGTCCTAGCCATATGCGTTTTCCCGACACCTGTCGGCCCTAGAAAAAGAAATGAACCGATGGGCCGGTTAGGATCGCCGATACCGCTCCGTGACCGGCGCGTCGCCCTGGCTATCACTTCGACGGCCTCGTCCTGCCCGACCACCTTCGCCTTTATCTCATCCTCCATATGCACAAGTTTCTCGGTCTCGGATTCAATCAGTTTAGACGTGGGGATACCCGTCCACTGGGCGATTATTTTGGCAATATCCTCGTCGTCCACCTCTTCCTTAAGCATCTTGCTGTTTTTCTGAACGACCGTAAGTTCTTCCGTTTCTTTTTTTAGCTGTTCTTTAAGGTCTACCATCCGGCCGTACCGTATTTCCGACACAAGCGCCAGATTCCCTTCCCTTTCGGCCGTAGTCTCTTCCGCCTTCGCTTTATCCATCTTTTCTTTTATTGCCCTGATCTTGTCTATGGCCTTTTTTTCTTTTTCCCAGTGGCCTTTCATCCCTCCGAGTTTTTTCGAAAGCTCAGAAAGCTCCGCATCCACGGCGGCAAGTTTCTTTTTCTTTCCGTCCTCGTCGCGTTCTTTTTTAAGCGCCTGTTTTTCTATCTCAAGCTGCATTATTTTTCTCTCCACCTGGTCTATCTCGGTAGGACGACTGTCTATCTCGATGCGCAGTTTGGACGCCGCCTCATCGATAAGATCTATAGCCTTATCCGGCAAAAACCGCGCCGTTATATATCTATCTGAAAGCGTGGCCGCGGCGATTATGGCCGTGTCCGAAATACGCACACCGTGGTGTATCTCATATTTTTCCTTCAACCCCCTGAGTATCGTTATAGTATCCTCGACTGTAGGTTCTCCGACAAAGATCTGCTGGAACCTGCGTTCCAGAGCTTTATCCTTTTCAATGAATTTGCGATATTCGTCCAGCGTAGTCGCGCCGATACACCGTAATTCCCCACGCGCCAGGGCGGGTTTAAGCATATTCGACGCGTCGACCGCGCCTTCAGCCCCTCCGGCGCCTACTATCGTGTGCAATTCGTCTATGAAAAGTATTATCTCTCCGGCCTTACTCTCTACCTCTTTTAATACGGCTTTAAGACGATCCTCGAACTCCCCGCGGAATTTTGCCCCGGCTATCATAGCGCCTATATCAAGCGCGATAACCCTTTTGTTCTTAAGACTATTCGGGACGTCCCCGGAAGCTATTCTTCCGGCAAGCCCCTCCACTATCGCGGTCTTTCCGGTACCGGGATCTCCTATCAAAACCGGATTATTTTTCGTCCTTCGCGAAAGAACATGTATAAGACGGCGGATCTCTTCATCCCGGCCGATCACGGGGTCGAGTTTTCCCTGCTCGGCCAATGTTACAAGATCGCGTCCGTATTTTTTGAGAGCCTGATATTTTCCTTCCGGTTCTTCGTCAGTCACCCTCTGAGTACCCCGTATCTCGCGAAGCGCTTCCAATACTTTATCTTTTACGATACCATTGGAATCGAGTATTTTCTTAAGTGCTCCATGCGCCTTATCGACTATACCCAGAAAAAGATGTTCAACGCTGACATACTCATCCCCAAGCTTTTTAGCGGATTTTTCGGCATAGGCGATCGCGTCGTTAAGCCGCTGAGAAAGATAGGGTTTAACTGACGCCCCGCTCACTTTTGGCCTGCCGTCCGCTTCATTTTTGACCAATTGTAAGATCAAGCTGTCATCGGCCCCGGCATGTCGTACGATCTCAGGCACAACCCCGCCGGCATCGCCCAAAAGCGCCTGCAAAAGGTGCTCCAAATCGACTTCCTGCTGCCCCGCATTGACCGCGGCCTCAACAGCCCCGTTTATGGCTTCTCTGCTCTTTAAAGTTAATTTGTCCTCTCTCATCTCTTTCCTCCCGATTCACGCAACATATAGACATATCGACATTCATCTATATGTTACACGATAAAACACGGTTTGTCAAGACAATCTCCCTTCCCGCCTCCGTCTGTTCGGAATGTGTTGAAGATGTCGTGCGGCAATCCGAGCATTGGAGAGAAAAGCCCACAATAGATAAAAATAAATTACGCATCTACGCTAAACGAACGCCGGGAGAATAAAAATAACAGGGCTTTTCTCAAAACGCGCAGGATAACGCACGACATCTAGAGCAGTCTGTCCGCCGTAGCCAGATACTATAAAATAGTTAGGCGAAGGAAGATCCCCGGCAGAAAGAACATGGAGCCCCGGGACACGAGCCCGCGGGGCGGAATCCCGCATTCAGTTAAATTGGCGGAACGAGAAGGGATGGAGTGAATACGATTTCCCGGAGAATTTTATGACTATTTTGGGAAGACTTGGAATGTAAATGACAAGGCCGCCGAGGACTGTCTGAGCTTTAACGAGACATACGTTCTGGCAAAGAACGAATGTCTCGTTAAAGCGAGTTCCGCAGGCGCCAAAATTGTCAGAAAATTCTCCGAAGAAGGAAATCGTCTGAACGACAGAGCTTCTCGTTCCGCCAAGTCAACCGAACGAGCATATATCGTTACGGTGGACACCAAAAGCGTTCGGGGATTATGCGGATGCGGATTGCGTTGAAGATGTCGTGCGAAAATCCGAACATTGGAGAGAAAAGCCCACAATAGATAAAAGTAAATTACGCATCTACGCGAGTCGAACGCCGGGAGAACAAAAATAACAGGGCTTTTCTCGAAACGCGCAGGATGACACACGACATCTAAGAGATAGACGGTATATATTTTTAGATTTTCGCTACTTGCTGTGAGGGCTGCTTTTGCTGCGTCCAAAACAATTAATGACGAACACCTTGGCAAGACGCGCGCTGATAAGCGGCACGCTGTCTTTTTCCGACATTTCTTCCTTCGTTAAAGTGGCCTTTAACGGTTCACTCCACAATACATTTCCAGTCTTAGCGTCCTTAACGATAAATGTCGCCTGAATACGCGCGTAGCTCGCGTCCCGCATGGCATCCATGATCATACCAGCCGCACTTGGAGAATCCATAGGGTCGTCCGCCGTCCATATATTTTCAGTAACATCGCACTCAACTATCATGTCGGCCTCATTAGCTGCCTTCGCGATCTTAAGATTAGCGGAACCACGCATCGAGAGCGCCGAGCATATCTCGGCCTTTATATCCGCCACACTCGCCTTTTTTTCTTTTGTCGAATCTGTCACGTCAGAGACGAATAATTTTATCTCTTTATTATGCAGCGTCCTATTGTAAAGATTATCCTTCACTTTACATTCCCCACTGACAGGAAAAAGTGTCGCTATGAACAATGCGATAAAAAACACCGAAAATAGTTTTTTCATGTTATTTCCTTTATTTTGATTTTTTACTGTTCTTCTTTTTCTTATCTTTTCCCTTTTTCCCGTTTGACGCTTCGTCATACTCTTTCAACTTCTTGGATACAAGGTAATTTATCGTCCCCGCCGGATACTCACCTTTTTTATTCATCTCGCCCGCTTTCTTGCCGGTAAGTATCTCTATCCCTTCTCCAATATTTGTAACGGCCCATATATGAAATTTTCCGTTTTTAACCGCGTTTATAACCTCATCTTTCAGCATAAGGTGCCTCAAATTGGCCTTAGGGATAACAACCCCCTGTTTACCGTTCAATCCTTTCAGTTTACATACATGGTAAAAACCTTCGATCTTCTCGTTCACCCCGCCTATAGGCTGCACATCACCATGCTGGTTCATCGATCCTGTCACGGCTATGTACTGTTTAAGCGGCACACCCGAAAGCGACGAAAGTATACAATATGCCTCCGTACTCGACGCCGAATCCCCATCTATTCCGTCATACGACTGTTCGAAACATATATTCGCGCTCAGGTTAAGAGGAAATTTCTGTGCGAATTTTTCACCAAGATATCCGCTAAGTATCAGAACCCCTTTAGAGTGTATATTCCCGCCCATCTTGACCTGCCGTTCAATATCTACAACACCACTTTTCCCCATGAACGTCGTTACGGTGATTCTGGAAGGTTTCCCGAACATATAACCGCCGGTATCATAAACAGCCAATCCGTTTATCTGCCCGACCTTTTCCCCCTCAACGTCTATCATAAGGATATTTTTATCGATAAGCTCGCTCATCTTCTCTTCTATCAGATTTGACCTATAATACTTCTCCTGTATGGCCTGTACCACATGTTCCGTACGAATATATTCGGCGTGGTCTTTTCCTGCCCAGTAATTGGCTTCCCGTATAATATCAGCTATATACATAAACTGTGCCGTCAGTTTATCTTTGTCTTCGGCCAGCCTCGCGCCATATTCAACAACCGTCGCGACCGCTTCCCTCTCAAAGTGCCGGAGATTCTCCTCTTTACATCTTACTTTAATAAACGCCGCATATTTTTTTATCTTTTCGTCATCGCGGTTCATCTCATCGTCAAAATCAGCTTTTACCTTGAACATCTTCCTAAAATCTTCGTCATACTTATACAGCATCTGATACAGCCATGGCGGCCCCACCATGATGATCTTCATATCGCACGGTATAGATTTTGGCTTAAGGCTTGTGGTCGTGATCAGACGGAACTGTTCGTTTATATCTTCAACCTTTATCTCATGATTCCTTATCACGCGTTTAAGCGCGTCCCAAGCCATAAATGTCGCAATAATGTCCATCGCCTGCAGTATCAAATATCCACCGTTGGCTTTATGCAATGCCCCGGGCGATATCATCGTAAAATCCGTAGCCATAGAACCGAATTGTGCGACGTACTCTATCCTGCCGATCAGGTTATAGTATGTCGGATTCGGTTCGATTATAACGGGCGCCCCCTCGGAATAGCTGTGGTCCACAAGAAGATTAACCTGATATCTTTTGAACACGCTTTCTTTTCCAGGAGCTTTCGGGCCAAATAACGCCGCCGTAGACGCCTCTTCGTCTTCCTTAAAGACATCTATATTCGATAAGATGTCTTCCTGAACCCGATTCAGGTGTTCGATGATATTCTCGAATTCCCGGTATTTGTACCTTAGATCGTCTATTATATGCTTAACGGAAAAAAGGGCGACTTCCTTCTCAAGTTGTTTAATACGATTTTTTGCGTCCTTTTCCATTATCCTGACTTCGGTCAGGACCTGCTCGATCTTTACATGCAGTTCTGATTTTTTACGTTCGATCTTCTCACGATCTTCCTCGGAAAGCTGTTCGTATTCCTCGGTCTTCATCGGACGATCCTTGATGCGCGGGACAAGAATAGCGCCGGTCGCCGTCTGTTTCAGCATAAATCCTTCCTCAAACGCCTTATTCTCGATTTCTTGGAGGGTATCATCACGTTTTTGTTTATATTCTTTAAGAAGTGAATGTTTTCTCTTCTCGTAATCTTCGCTCTCGAACGCCTTAGGGATCTCGATCTTGAGCTCGTTCATCATTTCGTCTATTTCTTTTTTTAATATCTTCCCCCTACCGGCCGGGAGACTTATCGCGACCGGTTCGTCTTCATGCACAAAATTATATACGTACAACCAATCATCCGGCGTCCTATCCTTAGCGGCTATTTCATACACCGACTTTTTCACCTGGGTATTCCTTCCCGTTCCGGCCGGACCGCACACAAAGATATTATACCCTTCCGATTTTACGCTAAGGCCGAATCCCAAAGACGTCACGCCCCGTTCCTGATGGAACGGTTCATGCCCCAGATCATAATCCGCCGTGGTCTTGAACGGAAAGATTTCAGGATCACACACTTGTTTAAGCTCGGCGGATTTTAATTCCCTTATTGCCATATCCCCTCCAAATCGGTCTCTTTATGATACAAAAATCCGCATTGTCGGACAGATCATATCTTCATAAAAAAATCCACAAACGGATCATTATACTGACGTGACACTCGTTTGCACCTACGGCTAATCCCTATGATTATCACTCCGGCGGCTATCAGCATAAAAGCCACAACAAAGGATAAAAGCGGCGGATAAACAGCGATAAGAACACCGGCTATTATAAACAAAACCCCTAGCAGCATATAACTTGTTCCTTCCCGGATTTTAGATCCCGTAAAAAAATTACCTTAATAATAAGGCATAGTCAAGTTACACGACGAAAGTAATATTATTATTTTAAAAATAAATTATACAGTCCAAGCCAGAACGGCATCGTAAGGATAGAAAATAAATGACAATAAAATATTACACTGCTCAGAAAACGATTATCCGCGCCTGTATACGCGCCGATCACGACAAGCGATACCGAAGTCGGCAATATCGCCTGCAACAAAAGAAAAAACCGCAATACCCCGTCAGCCGGGATAAAAAACAACAAACAGAATACCAAAAGCGGAAATATCATAAGTTTAATAACGGCTGATGTTATCACAGGGCTGTTATGCTGCGGATCATGCGCCTGATAACGACACATATATGCGCCAAGCGTCAGCATAGCCACGGGAAAAGCTGAATTACCTATTTGTTTCAAAGGATCAAGAATTATATCCGGCATGTGCCCCTCCCCGAATATCATTACCCAAATTATCGAAAAAAGAGTCGCAACAACGGGCGGATTAAAAAGTATTTTCCAGTTAAAATGTTCCCGAAGACTGCCTTTAAGAAAAAGCGGGACAAGGGACCACATCAGCATATTGAATCCGACAATAAAAAGAAACGTATATACCAGAAGAGTATCCGCCGCGTCGCCGGTGAACAGAAATACTATAAGATTCATCGCCAGATAACCGGCGTTCTGAAAACCGACCGAAACCATATATTCACGTTTATATGCTATGTTCGGCAGGAATTTAAGTGAGATTGCGCTTATCGCCATGCCTATCAGAGAGAAAAACACCGCCAGGACCGGCATAAGCCACCACAAACTATATTCTGAAAAATTGAAATGTGTAACGGTTTTAGCCATTATTAGACAAGGGAACAAAACCCTTATCAGCAAAAGGCTCAACGCGTCCACAAAACGATCATCGACTATCTTTTTATAAAATAAAAAATAGCCGAGTCCCATCATGACAAAAAGTTTGAGGACGGCGGACGCTACCGTGAAAAATGAGAACTGAAGAGGCATCTTTTCCTTCTCCCCGGATCAAACCGAGCCGGGTTTACCGAGCAACTTGAACATTTTATTTTTATACGATTCTACGCCGGGTTGATCAAAAGGATTAACCCCCATAGTATAAGCGGAGACAGCCACTGCTTTCTCAAAAAAATACAGGAGACTGCCCAGAGAATACGCCGTTTTATCCGGAACCCCTATGGTCATGTTTGGCACCCCACCCTCAAAATGTGCCGCGGCGGTGGCCTTATACGCCTGATCGTTAACAAACGATACTTTTTTTCCGGCAAGATAATTCAATTCGTCCAGATCCCTGTCCATCACAGGGATAACAGCATCTTTCGGGAAATTTTTGACTGTAATAAACGTCTCGAATATATTCCGTGTCCCGTCCTGTATCCACTGGCCCATCGAATGGAGATCAGTCGTAAAATCGCAGGCGGCGGGAAATATCCCCTTTTTCCCTTTCCCTTCACTTTCACCGAAAAGCTGCTTCCACCATTCCGCGACAAAATGCAGACACGGGTCAAAATTTGAAAGTATTTCCACATTTTTTCCGCGACGATAGAGTATATTACGATACGCGGCATATCTATATGACAGATTTTTTACCATATCAGGTTCTGAAAAATCCAGACTGGCGTCAATCGCCCCGTCGATCAAACCGGTGATATCGATGCCCGTGTACGCGACCGGCAAAAGTCCCACCGGAGTAAGAACCGAAAACCGCCCGCCAACATCATCCGGTATAACAAAGGTCCTGTATCCGTTCTCTTCAGCCATTTTTCTAAGAGCCCCCTTCCTGGCATCCGTAGTGCATACTATCCTTTTTTTAAGTTCCTCGCTTTTATATTTTTTTCTCATCGCGCTCTCGATCAGTCTGAACGCTATGGCAGGTTCGGTAGTAGTCCCGGATTTTGAAATGACATTGACACAGACATTTTTCTCACCGATAAGCTCACAAAGGGAGCTAATATAGTCACATGCCATATTGTGACCGGCAAATATCACGCGGTATGGTTTAAACGGCGGCGTCAACATCATGATAGCGGCTTTCGCGCCCAAATATGACCCGCCTATCCCTATGACTATCAGCACATCTGAAACCGATCTTAGCGATGCGGCACAGTCTTTTATATCGGCCAAGCTATTCTGCATTCTCGAAGGAAGATCAAGCCAGCCCAGAAAATCTTTTCCGGCACCGGTTCCGTTCTTAACGGTATCATGTGCCCTCATAATCTCCGGCGATATCGACTCAATATCACGTTCGTCCACAAAACCGTTAAGATACTGCGTATCAAGAGTTACGGCAGTTTTCATTGCCCCGCCTTTCAGGCCGACGGCCTAATGCGCTTTTCTGAAAACATTATAAAAACCGGATAACTTAACCTCAAAGTGAAAAGGCTTGTTCATGTCCGAATCCGAAACTTTTATACGATTAAGAGCATATAAGTCTTTATTCCGTTTATTTATACTCCGATGAGTAGTAACGGCTCCTCGATATCCGCTTGCGCTTACGGCATTTTTGACTCTTTCGTCAAACGCACCCAGTGGATAACAAAAAAAATCAACTGCCCGACCGATATGTCCTTCTATATCCTTTTTACACCCTGCAATCTCGTCGATAAGAACATTCTCTTCCTTAACAGAAGGTAAGTATACATGATTACGTGTATGTCCGCCAAAATCAATGCCGTTTCGGGCCATAACTTCAACCTGTTCCCAATTCAAATACCCGTTTTTCTTTCCGATATCATTTGTTATTAGAAAAATAGTCGCGGTCATCCCATATTTGGCAAGAGCAGGAAAAGCCTTCGTGAAATTATCTTCAAATCCATCGTCAAATGTTATAACAACCGTCTTCGGCAGAAACCTGTGACCTTGTTTTATCTCATTTATCAGTTCATCCAGAGAAATCGCTCTATATCCGGCCTTATTAAGATATTCTATTTGTTTTACAAAATTCTCATACGAGACATCCATGCTACTTTCGGATATCCCGCAGACCGAATGGTACATCAATATCGGGGTTGTCCTCAGCCCATTAATGATAAAAACAACCGCAAACACTGCGACAAACAATAAAACGAATATACCGCGGGACAACATTTGTCTCTTTGCGAATCCCGCACGTTTTTCACCATTATGGATCTTTTTTCTCATATCACACCCTCAGAAAACGACAACCCCTCTTAAAGAGCGCTTTACATAAAAGAAAGCTCAAAAAGAGGGGTCGTTGTTCTATCATTTAATGATTCTATCTCCTGATGCCCGGGCACACATACCCCAAAGCATAAATCTGCACTTATGCGACTGTTATCGCCGTTACCGGACACTGTTCCGCGGCATTCTTGGCATCTTCGGCCTTATCCGCCGAAACCCCTGCGACTACCGACGCTTTGTCACCCTGCATTTCGAAAACATCCGGAGCAACCTGCGCGCAAAGTCCACACCCGATACAAACATCCTGATCTACTTTTACTTTCATTTCCAACACCTCTCTTTCTTTTTCCGTATTCTATCAAAATCAAAAAAATCGTTCAAGCAATATCTCGATCTAGGCATCCCAGATAGACCAGCTACCGCTACCCATTAATATTATTAACAGACACGACCCTATTATCAGCATACTATATTCATAACCGCCGTTCTGGACAAAAAAACCGTAAGCCAGATTGATCTTCCATATGCTAACAATCATAAGAACAGTCAAAAACCCTGCAGCGTACCTGGACAGAAAACCTAATATCAGGGCCGCCCCACCCACAAACTCCAATAACGACCATACTAGCGCCATACGAAAGGGATGTACAAATCCCAGTCCTTCCATCATCTTCGTGGTCCCTTCAAGCCCGATACCGCCGAACATCCCGAAAAGTTTCTGCGCACCATGTGCCACAAAAATAACACCCAGCGCCATTCGTATTATAAAAAGCGCCATATCACGCGCCATGCCTTTATCCCTAAAGATATTCATTCTTAAAAACCTCCACAATATTATTTCATTGTAACGTACCCCCGTATAAAAGCAAGAAAATATTAAATAATTTGAACGAAAATCACGTTGAATTTTGTCTATAATATCATGGGTATTATGATAAATAACATCTCGTCTTCACTATACGGAATATTAAACCTGATATTCCCTTCTGGATGTCCGCTGTGCGGCACCCGAATGATAAACACCGCGGCGAACATGTGTTCGGATTGTTGCAAAAAGTTATCATCGGAGCCCTACCTTAAGCATTCTTTCCAAATTGACGACTTTTTGAAAATATGGTCCTGTCGTTCATACGCCGGGGTCACACGCGAATGCATACGACAAATAAAATATCGTGGCAAAACCGGGCTGATCTCACCTATCAGAAAAATTGTAGATACCTATTTCGGCATATCCTCCGGGGGGCTAAGAGAAAGAAC
>Ga0209099_1001877_pt1 | contig 19685 bp, 7 predicted proteins | sample AD_JPNHW2_MetaG_FD_184430 | JGI IMG/M metagenome (GOLD analysis project Ga0209099, IMG submission 184430) | Active sludge microbial communities of municipal wastewater-treating anaerobic digesters from Japan - AD_JPNHW2_MetaG (SPAdes) (version 2) | ecosystem: Engineered > Bioreactor > Anaerobic >... | reverse complement strand
TTTTGGCCTGGTGGAGTTTTGACTCTAAACCGATTCTTCTGTGGTTTGCAACGAGATGCAGAGGTAACAGGAAATTTATTTTTTGTCCGATACTGTCAAAGCTGAAGCTCGGTTTAGAGTTAAAACAAAAATTCGCCTCGAAGTCACTATTTCCGAACAATTCCAATCCAACCCTGCTGATGTGAAAAAATACCTTCTTTCACGATGGTGGAATTTGAGGGGTTGGCGAAGCTCGGTTGGCAGTGTGCAGGGTTCTTGTTTTAACTCACAATTTTTTAATTCGGAAACAAGTTATAACTCGGTTGCAAATGAAGATGTTTGTGGGATGTGTGTACCTAGAGGGCAAGTGAAAATTGTGAGTCAAAACAAGCATCGGATTGTGGTTTCCGAGAGGGCACCGGCAAAATTGTAAGTCAAAACCAAATGCTATCCTTCTCAAATGCTCTTTGCATTGACTTTTTCCTTGCTATATCAATAACTTTCAATCTGTATTTTTCCGGATTTACGATATAATCCATCAAGAATTGTTCTGAATATAATTTCCCCTTGCGCATCCTAATATATTCCCTGAAATTGGAATATTCCCATTCTTCGGGAAAACCTACTAAACCTGCCTGAACAGGATTGGCATGAATATAGGCACAAGCATTGAAGAGATAATTTTCCGTTGGTGTTTCAATATGATGTAAGGGACTGCGAAATATCCTTCCTTTGAAGTTATATTTTTTATTGTAATAGCGTGCATATCTTTTGTGAGTTCTTTCCAGTAATGAACTAATTGCTTCAGGTGCATTTTGACGCAAAAGAAAATGAAAATGATTGGGCATAAGGCAATAGGCAATTACAGTTACATTGTAGTCCAATTCCTTTTTAAATAAGTAAAGATAGGTTTTATAATCACCAGGGTCATAATAAAGTTTTCTGCCATCAATAGAATGATTTACGATATGGAAATAAGTGTTGAGGGAACGATGAATCATTTTTGTGCGCATTCGGAAATCTCCTGTTTTTTATTAGATATGATAAATACTTTCGGGAAGAAAACAAATAAATTTTTGCATTTGCTCTCCCGGATGGAGTTTTGACGCGGTGAAGTTTTGACTCTAAACCGACCCTTTTGTAATTGCAACTATATGCAGACGCAACAGGAAATGTTATTCGTTGCCTTCAACTTTCAAAGCTGAAGCTCGGTTTAGAGTTAAAACAAAAATTCGCCCCGAAGTCACTATTTCTGAACAATTCCAATCCAACCCTGCTGATGTGAAAAAATACCTTCTTTCACGATGGTGGAATTTGAGGGGTTGGCGAAGCTCGGTTGACAGTGTGCAGGGTTCTTGTTTTTCCGGGACCGTGGAATTCGTGAGTTCGTTGTAGCTCGGTTGACAGTGTGCGGGTTCTTGTTTTAACTCACAATTTTTTAATTCGGAAACAAGTTATAACTCGGTTGCAAATGAAGATGTTTGTGGGATGTGGATACCTGGAGGGTAAGTGAAAATTGTGAGTCAAAACAAGCATCGGGGTGAGGTTTTGACTCTAAACCGACCCTTTTGTGATTGCAACTATATTTTGAGGCGGTGAAGTTTTGACTCTAAACCGACCCTTTTGTGGTTGGAACTATATGCAGACGCAACAGGAAATTTTGTTCACTGCCTTCTACTTTCAAAGCTGAAGCTCGGTTTAGAGTTAAAACAAAAATTCGCCTCGAAGTCACTATTTCTGAACAATTCCAATCCAACCCTGCTGATGTGAAAAAATACCTTCTTTCACGATGGTGGAATTTGAGGGGTTGGCGAAGCTCGGTTGACAGTGTGCGGGTTCTTGTTTTTTCGTGACCGTGGAATTCGTGAGTTTGTTGTAGCTCGGTTGACAGTGTGCAGGATTCTTGTTTTAACTCACAATTTTTTAATTCGGAAACAAGTTATAACTCGGTTGCCAATAAAGATGTTTGTGGGATGTGGATACCTGGATGACAAGTGAAAATTGTGAGTCAAAACGGTGCCCGGGGCAAAATTGTAAGTCAAAACAGAAAAGCCCCCGGTAAAAATACCGAGGGCTTATTTTCTAAAAAGAGTGCTTGGCGGTTAGCTACAAAAAACTAAACCGCAAAGCATATCTCCTTTTACTTTCTAAGTAGTTTTTCTATTTTAGCTTTGGAAGCTTTAACCGGTTGGATTGAAGAATGAGTAAGTCCGATCTGATTATTGTTTCCCAGAGCTAATCCATTTACATTGCGTACACCTTTAGCGGGAATATCTGTAGTAGCAGTGACCCGGAAAAACTTTTTGCTATCACTACCGGTATAGGTATAGGTTGTTCCAGTAGTTGTAGCTAATAAAGTCCATTGTGCGCTATAAGGATCAGATGCATTCCAAATATTATAGGCATTGGCTCCGCTAACAGCATTCCAACTGATCACAGGATTGCCTCCTACATTGGCTATGGTAGCAACTGGTGCAGCAATAGTAGCTGTACCGTTTGTAACATAAGCTCCTATACACCAGGAACCGGATGTAGATAAGGTATACAGAGTACCACTCATTTTCACGAAGGTAGTTCCGTAGTCGTATGTTTCATCAAACAGGAAATAATTTCCGGCAGGCATATCTTCATAAGCAATCATAAAGTAAGGCGTGGTAATATTAATATCATAACTGCTTAAATCAATTGTTTGATAGGTTTGAGCTGCGAAGGAAACAGGTATAGGAGTAATCAAGTCAACTATATCTGTTCCATCATAGCTATAGATATGCAGATTGGCAGTTACGGCATTGTATGATTCGCCATCCGTTCCCAATAGTTTCATAGGAATTCCTGTTCCGTAATAGGGGTTTTCATACAGCACTGTGGGACCGAAAGCTTGACTGGGGATACCAAGATAAACAGTACCACCGGTATCATACCAAATCCAGACAGGATTATTTACTGCAAAGCTGTAAGTATCAGTCGTTGCCATATTATTTAAACTATCCCATGCTTGAATATAATATTGTACAGTAGTTCCCAAGGGCTGAGCAGGAATATAGGCAGTATAGGCAGGTTCAGTTCCAGGAGTCATAGCAATAGGACCATTCCAAGTAGTTCCCGAATCTGTACTGTAATATACACTTGCTCCCCCGATAGGATTATTCCAATTGGGATCATCAGCTATTTCTGCATAAACAAGGTAATTGGTATCATTGCGAGGAGTATTAAGAATCGGCAAATGGGTAATAACAGGAGGGTATTCATCTACGAGCAACTCATAAATACTAACATCATCAATATACCAGTTATCAGCATCGTAACCCTGATAATTAAAGGCAAAATATACTGTCTGACCTGCATAAGGAGTAATATTGACTACAGCATTGGACCAGGCAGCCGCAACAGTAGTAGGAGCCCAAAGTTCCACCCAGTTAGGATCATTAGGATCATTAGTAGTATTTACCAATAAGCCGTTATAAACCATCCAACTGGGGTATACATTATAGTTCCACCAGGAGAGGACAAAATTACCTGTTTGAGGAACCTGTATTGCTGGCGTAATTAACCAACCATTCTGGCCATCGTCTACTGCTGTGCTGAAACTATGCACAAAGGAATTAGGGGAGGAATGGCTATAGGCAGTACTGGCTTGCCAATATGTTCCTGCACCATCAACATCAACCATAGTCCAATCGGTAGGCAGATTAAGAGAAGCATCAAAATTCTCTGTCCAGGGGAAAGTACTTATTGCTATAGGTGCTTGTCTGATTTCAAAGGAGTAAGGTGGTTCTACAACTGCACTGCCATCATCATTAATTGCTTCTACAGTCCAATACCAGCGATCCAGATAATTGAAGGTAATTCCACCCTCGGTTACAGGATTGAAATAGGTATTATTCGTTTCCCATCTGTAATCATCATAAATCAGAGTTTCATCTTGAGTCATATAGACAGCATAGTAATTGGGTACCCCACCGGTTGTGGCAGGCGTCCAGGTCAAATTAAAACCGGTTTGTGGAATTCCGGTAGCTCCATTGGTAGGATAAACAAGAGTTACAACTTCAGGTGGACCTGAAGGAACATAGAGATTGGGACCAGCAACATCATCTATAATTCTATAGTTACCACCGGTGTGAATACTCTTGAAAGCAATTATTACATTCTGACCGTTATAGGCACTTAAGTCAATAGATGCCATCTGCCATGTGGTCGTGAAGGTTAAGTAATCACCTGTCCACAAAGTAGTGGTGAAGTCCTCAGGAGCGTTACCCGTAGTAGAAAGCATTACATAGGTATATTCATCATCGTAATCCCAAGATGTCTCACTGCTATAATCCCGATACCAGAAAGTAAGTGTATTAGCACCATCTTCTATAGCAAGAGTAGGAGTCATCAGCCACCAGGTACCAGTTGAATAACCTGATTTTACTGATTTTGTTCCGGTATGAGCATAAGTAGTATAAATTTCCCAGGGAGCAGTTGCAGTTGCCCAACCCGTAGGCGGGAAAGTAGCACCTTCAAAACCCTGATAAAGAGCATGCTCACCTAAGGCATTCCCTGATAATGTAACATCATAGTTGGTAGCATTATAAACCATCCGCAAGGTAGCAGTATGATTGCCTATGGCAGTGGGATTATAACGAACAGGAATAGTTACCGATTGATTTGTACTTAATGCTGCAGGTAGATTTGCAGGATTAAAAGAAAACATTGAAGCATCTGCTCCAATTATATTTACATCTGCTACAGCAAGATTAAGCACTCCAGCACCGGTATTGGTAACAGTTACATTTTGATAAGCAGTGGGAGTATTGGCAAAGCCAGTTCCAAATGCTATACTGGTAGGGCTATAATTAAAGATCGGTGCAGCAGGGGTTTCACGCACTGTAACATTATCTACATATACATTGTTATCTCCGCCAGCAACAGTAGATTCACCGTAAAAAGCAAGATATTTAGTCCCTGAATAAGTATTCAAGCTTATGATATGATTTTCACCTGAAGGAGAAATATTATCATACACATAAGAAGATCCTGTGTTATTCCATTCTCCAAGAACAGTAGGATTGGTCATCATAGGGCTATCACTAATTAAGACGATGAATTTATCATCAGCTTGCGCTCCAGGTGTAGGAGATGTAGCTATTCCACTATAAGTAGTTAACGCCAGATCAAATTTAAGCTCGTAGCCAGCACCAGGAATTGCAATTGGTGGTGTTACCAACCAATATTTTGTAGAAGTATAATAGATATTAAGACGACCGGACATATTTTGCGGAGTAGTTACAACATTGGCAAAATCGTCATAAGTCCATCCACTGGTTGTAGTAACAGGTGTCTCTGAAGGATAAAGTCCGGTTAAGCGTGACCAATTAAGAGGTGGGAAGTTGGTAGTTGTACCGAAATTTTCAACCCATGGGAAGGTATAAATAGTGGGATCATAACATATAGCACTCAAATTAACAGTTGTTACGCCTCGGTTATCAGTAATAGTAACAGTGCCATTTTGAGTTCCAACTGCCGTAGGAGCATATTGAACGGTAAAGGTAGCAGTTTGACCAGCTGTAAGACCTGCGGGGGCAGGATTGGTAAGCAATGTATAATAATCTCCTTCTATAACTATAGAAGATACGCTAAGAGTGCCACCACCTGTATTACTAATCGTAAAGTCCTTAGTTTTAGTAGTATTAATTATGGTCTGTCCAAAATCCCAACTGGTAGGAGTACAGCTTATGATTGGAGCAGCAGGTATATCTTCAATTACTATATCATCCAAGCCCAAATCTGTCATATTACTTCCATAATTACTCATCCCTTTGAAACGGAGATAAACGGTATGGGAAGTGTATGCCTCTAAACTAAGCGTATTTTGATACCAGGCAAGAGTATTGGAAGTATTGGAATGGGTATAGAGAGTTGTCCAGGTTGCCTGGTTATCAGTAGAAATTTCTACGAAAAGAGGATTAGCATAGGTATCAGTTCCTATCCAATACCAGTAGGTTAATCTTTTGGCTGTGGCATCAAGAGCAATAGGAGCGGTAGTTAAATAATAGGGATTATATGAATTAGAAGCCAAATAGCAATATAACCAGCCAAAATATGTTCCTGAGTGAGGTGCTGCAGGACCATGAGAGGATGCACCTGTGCTTGCTGCCCAATGATAGGAAGCTCCGGTTGCACCCTCTGAAGCAATCCAATTAAGAGGTAAAGCACCACCATTTTCAAAGTTCCCCGCTGTATAAGGGAATGTAGAAATAGTTGGATTTGTTCTGGTTGTAAAACTTCTTACTGTGGCAGTAGTACCATTGCCTGCTCCGTTATACGCTAAGACCGTCCAGTAGTATGTTGTATTATATGCCAGAGAAGTAGTTAAAGTATAGGTAAGAGCATTCAGGTCTGCTTTCAGAGTTGTAGGTGGATTACTGGTATCACAGTAGAGTTTGTAGCCGGTAGGCACACCACCTGTAGTAGGCGCTGTCCAAGTAAATGTAGTGAATTCATTTACATTGGTTGCCAGGTCTGCCGGAGTGCTTAAAGTAGGAGCTCCGGGTGCCTCAGGAGTAATTTCCGGACCAATAACCAGGTCAACATAATAGGAGGTATAGGATTGGCCACCTGTTCTTACACCAAGATAGTAATTATTCCCGGTAAGAGAACTTAAGTCCACAACTTTATTATACCAGGTATAAGCTGCAGCATGAGTAATGCTGCTAAGCTGAGTCCAGGTAGTTCTATCCGGAGAATAGATAACTTCTATAGTACCACTTGTGCTGGAGCATAAGGTCCACAAACTCAAAGTGCTGGTACTGGTTATAGTAACTTTAGGTGTGGAAAGGATATATTTACTTGTATCAGAAGTATATTTATAAGCTGAAGCAACTCCCTGTTTATAATAACTTGTGGAGCGGCTCCAGGATCCGGGATTTGCCCAACCCGCTGGCGGAAATGATGTATTTTCAAAGCTCTCTGCTACTTGAGTTGTAGTTGGCGTTTTAAAACTCCAGGTAGGACAACCGGTTGCTTCTCCAATAAGATTTGCAGGTACAACTTTCCAATAGTATGTATTGCCAGCTGCTAAAGTTGGAGTATAAGTGAGAGCTGTTTGATTATCACTAACCAGAGGAGGGGTTGAAGATGTTCCGAAATATACATCATAAGATGAAGGAAATCCGCCACCACTATTCCAGGATAAAATATCTCCAATCATAGCCCAGGCATCATTTGCAGGGCTAACTAATACTGCTGGATTAGGTGCTGAGGTAGGATTAGATGTTGTCATATTTATCTGGATATTAGGTCTGGCAGTAGATAAACTCAAAGGAGGAGGATTTGAATAATCACTATTTCCTAAACGGCAACTATTAAATTGTGTAGTAGTATAACACCAGGATGAATGAGGTGTAGTGTAAGGTGCATTTTGGGTATATACAGAAACAAGTAAATTACCACCAGTATAGTTAAAATCGGTGATATCAACTTCATACCATCCGCCACCGGAACCGAGATCAATGTTGGCAATTTCATAAACTAAGGTTCCTGGATCTTCCCAGTTTACATCTGTAAATACTGTATTGGTAACTGTTTTAAGCCAAATCTGGGTAGTCCCGATAGCGCTTGCATCGGCACCGGTATCACTACGATACCATCTTAATTTATTAATAGTACCTGGATATCCTATTTCACTTTCTAAATAAATGCACTGGGAACGGGAATACACATAATAGTCATTAAAAGGATAACGACCCGTGGATGTTCCTGTTCCAATAGTTATATCTGTTTGGGCAAAAGCCAAAGCAGCTATAACCAATGCTAAGGTTATAAGTAATAATTTCTTCATACTAAAAACTCCTTGTTTAGATGTTTTTCTTGAAGAGTTCTTTAATTAGTTAAACGATAGGCATTGCCTTGGTTGTGAAACTGAAGGTTTGGGGTTTAATCAATGGCAGGTAAGGTAATGCCAGGTTTGATTTTGATGGTTTAAGCTCTGAAGGAAGAACGCGGCTTGTTTCTTTTGCACTGTTCTTTAGTAATAATGTGCGATGATTGTTACAAAAAGAGTGCAATAAGTTTTTAAGATTGCGTTTTCCTGTTTCAAGCGTATTGGTTTTACGGGAAAAATAGCATATATTATTATAATTATAGGTTTGGGAAGAGGTTATCCGGTTGTGGCACTTTTGAGTAAAAGCTGCTTTATCCTGGTTGTTCTTCCTTATATATCGGGTAGAGATTAACCTATTTTTCCGGTTGTTTGTTTTTGAAGGGTTAAAGAAAATAAATATAGAATTGGATAGACACCAAAGTGCATAGTTCTCTAACTTCCGGTTTGTTACCATCATCGGCTTTTTAGACCTTGGGCAAATCCACAAATACATCTAAACTCCTTTGATACGGAAGAACGATATACTATCGTTCGTTGGTTGATAGTTCTTCACTACCGCAGTATTTTTTTTACAATCCTTTTGGTAGTGAGAACTTATATCTATACTGGCTAAATACAACATAGAAATTTGTATTCAGCCATTTTTTCTTCATCTTAAGACAATATAATCCAAATTTTCCGTCTGGCAAGTTGGCTGAAAAATGGCTGTTTTTGTTAAGCCATTCTTCATAACTTACCAGTTTTAAGTATATTACTTAAACCTCAATAGGTGTTTACCATCCTATAAATCCATCTTAATAGTTCCCGAATTTATGTCAAGCAAGAAATAAAGTTGCGGGGAGTTTTGACTTTGGTGAGTTTTGACTCTAAACCGATCTTGTTGTGGTTTGCAACGATATGCAGAGGTAACAGGAAATTTATTTTTTGTCCGATACTGTCAAAGCTGGGGAGTTTTGACTCTAAACCGATCCTGTTGTGGTTTGCAACGAGATGCAGAGGTAACAGGAAATTTATCTTTTGTCCGAAACTGTCAAAGCTGAAGCTCGGTTTAGAGTTAAAACAGAAATTCGCCCCGAAACAACAATTTCTGAACAATTCCAACCCATCCCTGCAAATGAGAACAAATATCTTCTTTCACGATTGTGGAATTTGAGGGGTTGGTGTAGCTCGGTTGGAAGGGTGCGGAGTTCTTGTTTTAACTCACAATTTTGAAATGAGAAGACCAGAAAATACTCGGTTGCCAGTGTTTGCAGTTTATGGGTTGTATTTTCAACGATGGCAGTAGCAAAATTGTAAGTCAAAACAAGCTGTTTGTTTTGACTCTAAACCGATCCTTCTGTGGTTTGCAACGAGATGCAGAGGTAACAGGTAATTTTATTTATTGTCCGATACTGTCAAAGCGGGGGAGTTTTGACTCTAAACCGATCCTTATGTGGTTTGCAACGATATGCAGAGGTAACAGGAAATTTATCTTTTGTCCGATACTGTCAAAGCTGAAGCTCGGTTTAGAGTTAAAACAAAAATTCGTCGCGAAGTTTCTATCTCTGAACAATTCCAACCCATTCCTGCTGGTTTGAAAAAATACTTTCTTTCACGATTGTGGAATTTGTGGGGTTGGTGTAGCGCGGTTGCCAGTGTGCGGGGTTCTTGTTTTAACTCACAATTTTGAAATGAGGAGACCAGTTGTAGCGCGGTTGTTAGTGTTCTCAATGTGTGGGATGTGGATACAAATTTGCCTGTGGCAAAATTGTAAGTCAAAACAAGCTGATGTGTTAAAACAAAAATTCGTCGCGAAGTTTCTATTTCTGAACAATTCCAACCCAGCCCTGCAAATGTGAAAAAAAACTTTCTTTCACGATTGTGAAAATTGTGGGGTTGGTTTAGCGCGGTTGCCAGTGTGCGGGGTTCTTGTTTTAACTCACAATTTTGAAAAGAGGATACCAGTTGTAGCGTGGATGTTAGTGTTCTCAATGTGTGGGATGTGGATACAAATTTGCCTGTGGCAAAATTGTAAGTCAAAACAAGCTGAGGTGTTAAAACAAAAATTCGCCCCGAAGTCACTATTTCTGAACAATTCCAACCCAGCCCTGCAGCCCTGCAAATACGAAAAAAAAACTTTCTTTCACGATTGTGAAAATTGTGGGGTTGGTTTAGCGCGGTTGCTTGTGTGCGGGGTTCTTGTTTTAACTCACAATTTTGAAGTTTGGAGACCATTTGTAGTGTGGATGTAAGTGTTTGCAATTTGTGGGTTGTGGTTTCAGAGATGGCAGTGGCAAAATTGTAAGTCAAAACAAGCATCGGGTTGTGGTTTCAGAGATGGCAGTGGCAAAATTGTAAGACAAAACAAGCTGGAGACCAGAAAATACTTGGTTGCCAGTGTTGTGGATGGCAATAAAAAATGTTACGAGTTGGCAGTCAAAACAAGCTGAAAACAAAAAGCCCCCGGAAAAAAAACGGGGGCTTGGATAATTTGTATGCCGCAAGCTGACCTATTATGTTCAGCTTGCAGCAGGAGTTTTATTTTTTAGACCTATCCGGAATGTCAGTATTTACAGGGTTAGGATTTAACATATCTACAACATTAGGGTTCAGATTGGAATTGCGGTAAGAAGAAACCGCCACCACTTTGAAGAATTTTTTATTTACTCCGGTTGTATTATAGGTATAGCTATGATTTGGTTCTCTAACAATAACAGGAGTTTGTTCAGGGAAGTTATACGGATCGTCAGACACATAGATTCTATATGCTTGAGCGTTTGTTACTTGCCCCCAACTTAATTGAACACCTGAAGTAGTAGAAGTTATAGAAACTACAGGGCTACTAACTTCTACAGGTGTGGCAGAAGTAACAGCAAACTTTGTAAGAGGGATGGCAGTTGCTGTATAGGGAGTAAGTCCCGAAGCTGCAGGATCTTGAGGATTAATAATAACAGTATCGCTAAACATATACCTTGTCCGATAATCGGTAGTTCCTAAAGTTTGCGTGTAGAAACTGGTTCCACTCAAATATGAAGTATCCATAGGACGATTTACTCTCACTGCCAGATTGTTACCTGTATAGGCAAAAGGAGTATTGAAGGGAATGAATATCTCTGCGCGTCCGATGGGTACTGTTATCACAGCATCGGCAACTTGAATATAATCGGTAAAGCTGAGGAAAGCATTTTGAACTGAAGATTCAGTTGTGTTTTTCATCCAGATTTTGATAGGTTTATCTTGTTGCACAACAGTGGAGGTAGAGTAATAATAGATACCTGCTATAGTTCCAGCTGTCATTTGCATTTCCTGAGCGGAGTATATTGTTTCCGAAATGCTGTTTTTCCACAAATAATGTACAGGGTATGAACCTGTTGAAGTAGTTGTTTGTATATCACCGGCAATTGGGAAATATGTATCCTCAGGTAAAACAACTACTGTCATAAGAGCCGAAATGTCATTAGCGGGTTGTGTATCTCCTGCAAGAATCACTTTAGCATATATACTGTATGTACCAGTTGAAGAAGGATTCCAATTCAGCTGATAAATGGCTGTAGAATCAGAAGCAAGATTAGCACCGGTTACAGGATAAGTAGAAAGGATTGTTTCACCAACCCGCAGTTGCACTTCAAAGTTATTCTGAGTAAGAAGTCCTTTATTTTGAACGCTTACAGAATAAGAACTTTGATTACCAACTAATATTGCAGAAGAACCCGTTAGCTTGGTTACAGCTAAATCGTTATCAGTCAATTGTTCTACCTGGATGTTATCAATATATAACGAACGATATGTTCCGCCCAAACCATGCTTAAAACAGATATATTGATCGCTTCCGGAGTAATTATTCAGTTTGTAACTATAAACAGTATGAGTTGCAGTTACAGTTATGGAAGCAAACTGGGTAAAGATACCGGTTCCGTCAGCAGTTGATGAAGTTCCTACTAATAATGTATAGCCAGCAGATGAACCACGCGCAGAAAAACTTAATCTCACTTGATTCATAGGGATCATAACTTGGGGACTAATGAGTCGTAAATCTGCCGAAGCATCTGAACTGTTAGTTAAATATACAGAATTAGGTGAACTTACCGGGTAGGAAGTTATCGTTTGCACATAAGCAGAAGTGGAGGTGGAATTAATGTATCCGGTCCAGCCCAAAGGCAGATTGGGTGTAGTTACTCCATCAAAGTTCTGAGTGTAGGGTGGATAAATACGAGGGTCAGTGCAGGTTCCACTAAGATTAACAGTGTATGAACTTCTTCTCATTATATTTTTGGAAGCTGGCTCACCATAAGTAATAGTAACGGTACCTGTGTGAACTTCTGAACCGGTAGTTGCCACTAAAGGAGTATAAGCAACTTTAAAGGTAGTAGATTGATTACTTTCAAGAGTATAGTCACTGGCATCCTGAGACAAAGAATAATAGCTTCCGTTAACGATAATACTATTAAGAGTAAGAGTGCCAACACCGGTATTGGTAATAGTGAACTGCTTAGTAGAGGTTTGATTGATAACAGTTAGCGGATAGGTAACATTACTTTCAGCAGGGGAAATGGAAAATTCTGGTTCTGTAGGGAAGACGCGAATATTGATATCATCCAAACTGATATACCAGGGAGTACTATTAATCCACCCATTAATCCCAATGTAATAAGTTCCGCTGGTGGTAGGAGTAAAGGTTCCAGCTAAGTGTTGATAATCACCATTGATAATACCGGTTTGAGGGATAATGGGATTAGTCATTCCGGCAATTGTAGGAGCACTACCATAACTGACCATCATTTTTGCATTTGCAGCTGTAGCACCATCCTGACGAGTCCACAGCCCAATTTCATAAGTAGTGTTAGCAATTAACTCAATGGGACGGAATAACCAGGACTGTCCGCTGTAATGTAAGGTAGCATTAAAAGAACCGGTTCTGGGAGTTCTATTATAGCCGGTCTGAGAAGAATTCGCTGTCCAGTAATATGATGTATATGCAGGTCCGGTAACCTGTGTCCAGTTTTTAATAGTAGTAGAAGCATCAGTATTACCAACTTCAAAGCCCTCAAAGAAAGGCAGAGTAGAAATGGTTGGGTCTTCAACCACTGTTCCGGAAACCTGGATGGTAAGAACAGAACCGGGAAGAGGAGTGGGTTGAGTAAATGTAATAACTCCACTATAAGCTCCTAAATCCGTTGGAATAGAGAAGGTGTAGGCTAATTGCATAGAACTATTGGCAGGAATAGTATAAGGTGGAGTTCCACCAAAAGCAAAATGCTCACCTGCAGCACTAAAGGTTAAAGATTGTGACGGGCTTACATTTTGAACAGTTATTTCTCCTGTTTTTGTTCTTCCGGCAAAAAGAGTACCCAAAGCTAAGGTTGTTGGAGCAGAAATTTGCTTAATTGTAGTTAACTTTCTCGGCAAACAAGAAGAAAGGCGTGTCCTTCCTCCATCGTTGTAAGGGATTATTTGCCAGTAATAGTTCGTATTGTAATTAAGCAATTGTCCTTCGTTATATACATCAAAGCTTAGTTCTTCGGTCATAGACCAGAAGGCATTGTTAGTTGCTTCATCATCATCTTCTATAAGATAATTTAACGAATCACAGAGAATTCTTACATAATAGCCGATTGCTTCTCCACCGGAAGTGGGAGGAGTCCAGCTAAGAATTACAGAAGCAGGATTAACAACTGCATTAGCTAAAGGAGTTACTAAGGCAGCAGGACCGGGAGCTTCAGCCGGGATAAAGATTATGGGTCCAATTACTTTATCCATATAGACAGTGCCAGAAGTTCCATTAGGAATGCCTTGGAAAGCAATTCTGTAATTACCACTCAAGGAAGCTGTGCCTGGAACGGTATATTGTGTGTAAGTGGTAGTAAGAGTGAAAGGAGTTCCTAAAGCAGTATAGCCAGTTCCATCTATGCTGGTTCCGTAATATGCTTGCAGCTGAAGGTTGGCAACAGTTGAACGCGCATAGAAAGTTACCGAATTGCTTGTCGGAGAGAAGATCAATTGAGGCGTTGCCAGATAGGAACTGCTATTAGTAGTAGTTAAGACCAGACCCGTTGCTGCTGTTCCATCAAAATTACTGGCTGTTGTTCTTTGCCAGGCATTTTGACCTTCACCTTGCCAAGCAACCCAGCGCACTGGAGGAAAGACAATTTCTTCAAAACCTTCAGCAAGAGTTCCTGCAGCAAAGATTTCTACATTGGTAAGAGTAGCAGTGTTATCAGTAAGATCATTATCAGCAGGTAATTCTGCAGTGAAGGTAAAGGTTCCGGCAGTATCAGGAGTCCAGTTATAGGTTAAATTCACAGAGGAAAGATGACTAAGATTGCCAACCGGAATTGTTCCGATGGTTGTTTCACCTTGTTTGATAGTAACATTTTTACCGCTGGAATTAGTGCCATTGTTCTTTACCGTAAAGTTAAAAGTTAATTCACTTTCGGTAAATTTATACAGAGGAGTTGCCGTAAATGCAGTTACAGCCAATTCATTATATGGTCTGGTAGCGACGGTAACATCATCTAAATAAACATATTGGGTTACATTATCACTGGTATCCAAACGGAAGGACACATACTGTCCGCTACCTGCATAGCTGGATAAATCAACTGTATAAACTGTATCAGTAGTAGTTAGAGGGATAGCGGCAACCTGAGTGAATGTAGAACTGGAGCTTAAACCATCTACAACACCAACATAAAGATTACGACCAGCTGTTCCTCTTGCCCAGAATCTTAAGTATAAATTATTCAATGCCGAGTTAAATGCCGGGCTTACTAAGCTAACTAACGCTCCCGGGTTGCTGGAAGGATTATACATATAGATATTATTAGGTGAGGAATGAGGGGAAGTAGTAGAAACATTCACAACCGCATAAGTAGAAACTGAGTTTATCACAGTCCACCAACCGAATGCAGGATTAGTATCAGCATCAAAATTGGTTGTATAGGGAATCGGGAAAGCAGTGTAGAAACTATAAGGTCCCGTCCAGGCACTATTATTGTCAGCGTCTTTGGCTCTTACATAATAAGCATAACCGGTAGAAGAAGTTAAACCATTCAGAGAGTAGGGCTTGCTTATATTATTAAGTAAAGTTCCTGTGCCAAGAACAAAACCAAGAGCTCCCCATTCCAGGTCAAAAGTGGATAAACTACTTGTCCAGTTAAGAATGGCAGATGTTTCCGTAATATTTGTTGCCGTCAGTCCTGTAGGTTTGGCTACCCAATAAGCTTCTAAATTCAAATTGTCAATGGCAGCAGGTGGCTGAACACCTGCGGAACCATCATTTTTCCAGGTTATGACCAAGCGTTTGGTAGTCCCAGCCAAGTCGCCGCTAATTGGGATAGCGATTCTTGTCCAATCCGTAGTAAGATTATACCAAGTGTTTCCGATCTGTCCTGAACTTAAATCAGTTCCTGCTACAGGGGTAGTTGTAAGATCCACAAGAAATACTTTCAATCCGTCATAAGTAGATTCACCACCACATTTGAACATAAAGCTGAGCTCAAAATCCGCTGCCCCGGAAGTGAAGGTTATATCCCGATACAGATGAACTACGGATGATGTTGTATTTGTGAAAGCATTGGAAACACCATTATCATTAGTGACATAAGCGGATTGGTTTCCTGCATAGTGAGTTGCTGTCCCCACATACCATTGATTTGTTTGAGTTCCATTTACTACAGTCCAATGATTGGGCCAAACCTCAAAGGTTTCGGTTAAAGGCAAAGTAGCCGGGTTTTGCGGAGTTGAAGCATTAGCAGTTAAGCCACTGGCAGAGAAGGAATAGTAAGTAGTTCGTTCTGCAGTAAGATAACTCCATACCTTATAATAATAAGTGGTTCCATCGTTTAAACCGGTATGGCTGGTAAGCCCTGAAGCAGGTCCCATATAAAGAACAGTGCCACCACCGGTAATTGGATTACCAATGCTATAACCGGTAGCTAAGGGTGTTCCAAAAGTGCTGTTATAACTCCAGGCAACCATAATATTGGCAGTAGCTGTTACACTTAAATTTATTTGACTGCTACTGTATGCCGTGGCTGTAAAAGCAGAAGGTGCAGCTGGAGCAGCAGGCAATGTTGTTTGAGTTCCGGTTAAAGGACTGGTCCGATTAAATTTGGGAGCTCCCACGCCATTGATGTTCATTGCAAAGATAGTGCAATAATATTGTGTATTGGCAGTAAGACCTGTTGCCGTGAAACTTGTGGATGCCCCAAAACTTAGGACTATTTCATTATTACCCAAATTCTGTGCAGGGCTGTAATATATTCCATCCACAGGGCTAAAGGTTAGCGTAGCATTTTGATGACCAATAACCAAATATCCTTCAGCAGCAGGAGAACTTGCCGTAAAACTACCGGTTATGGAAGTTGAATAAGGAATCAAAACAAGATTCGTGGGTTGGGCTGTAGGTGTTTGACATTGCAATTCTACCATAAAATTGCCTTCGTGAGCTCCAATATCCGGGGTGGAAGCATTTCTAACAGTTCCATAGATATCTGTAGTTACATAAGGAAGGGCTACAGCTTTTCCTTCAGCCGGGGTGGGAACAGTGGTTAAGATATTTAAGGGGTTATCAGGATCAAACTGAGGGTTTGATGGACGGCTGTTTGCATCCTGACTACTGGCTGTTTGCCATGACTGAAGGGTTGCATAGTTAGTTGAAGAACCGCGCACCGGATAACCACCCAAGGAATTGGCAATATACATTATATTATGATCGGAAGTTGAACCTGTAGCACCAATAGCTGTAGCGCTATAGGAATATAAAGCTATATGATAAGGAGTGGAATGACCTGCAGATACATTTGCCAGGATGTTGTTTCTAACATAATGGATTCCGGCAGCAGAACTGAAGTATAAACAAGCACTACTTAAATTAGCGGGTCCATCAATCTTTACGGAATTATAGTCCACATAATAGGTAGTAGTTGCACTGGAAGAAAGGTAAATTCCATATAGATAGAATGAAGTAGTGGCTGTTGTATATCCATGGCTTTGACCCCAGACCATATTGTTATAAATCTTAAAGGTAGAAGTTCCAGTTGGGGAAACATACATACCATAGTTATAATAAGAAGAGGTTCCTGTATAGGCAATATTATAAATCCTGTTACCGCTGATTACATTTTCAGTTCCTTTTCCAGAACTAATATATATTCCATAAACGGTAGATGAATATCCCATATTACGCACAATATTACCGGAAACAGTTAAATTTTGTTGGTAATAAGTATAAATGCCATAAGCACCAGCAATATCCCCGGCAGTAGTTCCACCAATCGTGCAATTGAGAATTTTATTATATTCATCCAGATAGGTTGAGGAGGTTTGATAAATGTAAAATCCACGATAGGCATTTTCAATAACGATGTTTTGATAAGTGTTATTAGAATTAGTGCCTCCAGCAGCAGTAGGAGTTACACTATAATATTGATAAATACCATAACAGGAAGAACTGGTCCGATCCAAAATTATCTTACAATTCTTTATAGTATTGTATTGAGCTCCATCTGTTGCACTGGCGGCTTTTATGTAATAACCATAATAGGTTGTGCTACCGGTAGGACGGGTTACATCAATGCCATCAAAAGTTATGTAATCTCCACCTGAAATTTGGATTCCGGCAGTAGCGGTAGTTGGTTTAATAACAGGATTTTCGCCAGTTCCGGATTTCTGGAATATGATTGGATTGGAAGCAGTTCCCGTTGCTGTGATAATCGGAATGTTTTCTTCAAATACAGAGCCGGCGGAAACATTAAAAGTTACACCTCCTGAACCAACTCCACAACCATTTAGGGCATTTACGGCATCAGTGAAAGTAACATAATTCCCTCCACTCCCTATTGTTTTTGTTCCTGTTAAGGGAGGGTTAACTGTCGTAAAAGTCCAAGTAGGGCAAGCCGAAGCTTCTCCATATCCATTATAAGGGGTTATTTTCCACCAGTATTCAGTGCTGTTAGCAAGATCGGGATCATAAGTGGTTACGGCTCCTAAATCGGATTGATTGATAACTGTTGTAAATGGGGATACAGTTCCAAAAGATAATTTGTATCCTGTAGGCGCACCACCTCCGGATGACCAATTAAGTGTCTGCGATAAGAGAATATTAGTAGCACCGTTAAGAGGACTGACAAGATTGGCAGGATTGGGAGGAGTAGTTATCTCATAAGGAGTATAAGCTATCTGGATATTAGGACGGTAAGAGCTTAGAGTACCATTTCCCGTAGGGGGTGTTGTGTCCTGATACCAGTTTTGATGAGTGTTAGTTACCGAAGTATATTGGACACCGGGTCCTCCGGAACTTCCACCTGCGGAGCTACTTCCAGTACCTCCATAGTTTCTTTCTACCAGAACTATTAATCCAAAACCATTATCAATAGCAAAACTGCTGGTGAGAGAAAAAAGATTCCAACCTCCTGCAGGTGTGTCACCATAGTTAGAATCATATACAAGAGTTGCTCCGCTGATCATATTTGCCCAAGTGTCCGCACTTGCAATAGTAGTTGCAGCAGTTGTTTTTAAATATATTTTCGTGGGAACGATTGCAGTTGTAGCAATAGTAGAATACCAGGCAAGCGAAGATATACTTAGATTTTGGCTTCCCAATTCAGCATCTGTATAGAGAGCAGCACTTCGTTCATAACCGAAATATGAACCTAAGGGATATCTCTGGACGCTTGTTCCTGTGCCAATAGTAATTGTATCAGCAAAGACGAATGCTACAATCAGCATTGCAAAGCATATAGTTAAAAGTTTCTTCATACGAAAACTCCTTGTTTAGATGTTTTTTCTCTTGAAGAGTTAGTTTATTAGTTAAACGATAGGCATTACCTTTGTTCTGTAACTTAAAGTTTGGGGTTTAATCAATGGCAGGTAAAGTAATGCCGGGTTTGATTTTGAATAGTGAAAAGAAATATGAAATGGAACTGCTGTTTCTGCCGGAGTAACTTCATATAATGTGCGATGATTATAACTAAAATACACCGGTAGAAAAACAGAAGGTTGCATTTCGTTTATATACAGGATTGATTTTTTAGCCACCGAGACCACCGAGACCACCGAAAAAAACGAAAAAAAAGTTAAAAGAAGGAAAGGGATAACTAATATTGGAAATAGGTATGAATATAAAGAGAAGATTTTGTTTATACAGGAGCATTTCATTAGAGGAGGGGAAAAAGGATATACAGAAGTAGATATTAAGGAGAATAAGATTATGACGGATAAACATACATTTCCTGTTAGAAAAATGATACTCTTCGTCCCTTGACTAACTTTTACCCCCGAATAAGTAGCCACTTTAAAGTTTTTTGGGCTCATTTCCCTTCCTCATTTGTAGAGACCAAAGTTCACTTCTTCGCCTTACTATTATTGGAAGAAATCAGCAAGGCGATAACAACATAACAAGACATAATTTCTATGCCTTTAAACAAAATAATCAGATAGAATACCTTGTCAAGCAAAAAATGAAAAAATTCTTCTGCTATCCCTATTTTTACAAGTAGGGAAGAGTAAGTTGCTGAATAAAAGAGGGTTGAGAATACCGGAAGGTTGACCTCCCGGTCAACCTAAATCCCCGGAAGGTTGACCTCCCGGTCAACCAAAATCCCCGGAAGGTTGATCTCCCGGTCAACCAAAATCCCCGGAAGGTTGACCTCCCGGTCAACCAAATTAAACGATCAGGACATCGTAGTCGGCGGGAGGTTTTGACTCTAAACCGATCTTTCTGTGGTTTGCAACGAGATGCAGAGGTAACAGGATATCTATTTTTTTGTTCGATACTGTCAAAGCGGGGGAGTTTTGACTCTAAACCGATCCTTATGTGGTTGCAACTATATGCAGAGGTAACAGGAAATCTATCTTTTGTCCG
>Ga0209099_1001876_pt1 | contig 19712 bp, 11 predicted proteins | sample AD_JPNHW2_MetaG_FD_184430 | JGI IMG/M metagenome (GOLD analysis project Ga0209099, IMG submission 184430) | Active sludge microbial communities of municipal wastewater-treating anaerobic digesters from Japan - AD_JPNHW2_MetaG (SPAdes) (version 2) | ecosystem: Engineered > Bioreactor > Anaerobic... | reverse complement strand
ATGTTGAAAAGTTTCAGCGAGGCATATACAAATTTATAGCTGTAACCCGGATTGCTCATTCCTCCCTGGTTCTGGTAAGGACTTACTGTGGAATAATCGTTGGTACTACCAAATCCAATCACATTTCCGATACGACCGGCGGACCAATCAGGTGAATTAATTCTGTTTCCGGCTTCTTCTGCTTCCCAGATACTTTCTTTCTTTCCGGTACTGTTGTATTTATCCTGGCATAAATCGGTAAAGACCTGACTATAACTTTTGGTTAATTCGTGAATTCCACTTTCCTTTACCTCCAAAGCCCATTTCTTTGCTTCCTGAAAATACTTTTGAACATGGTTGTCTGCCGTTTTATTGTCTCTGAAATGTTCTCCCGCACGAAACATGTAAATACGTGCCAGAATGCCCTTTGCTGCCGACTGTGTGACATAACCCGGATTGGTATTTGCTGCTGAATTTAAGTACGGTATTGATTTTACAATCTGATTTGTAATACTGTCATAAATAATCTGTTTGTCAGTCCGTGGAAGCGACAGATTATCGACACTTTGTGCTGAAGTAAGACGAAACGGAACATCACCCCATCCCTGTATCAAATTGAAATAATAAAATGCGCGAAGAAAAACGGCTTCAGATTTTACTCTGTTCCTGATTGTCTCTGAAATGGTCTCATTCTTATCAACATTCTCAATCAGGATGTTTGCTCTGCTTATCCCGTCGTACAGAAGTCGCCAGTATGCGGAAATATACTGGTTGGTGCTGTTAGCGTCAGCTGTCATAATGCTTACAGGGGAATTAGCCCGTTGATAAAAGCTTAAATCATCACCTCCGGCGTTATATACCGGATAATAATTGCCATAGAAATATTCCTGACCCAGTGGGCTGTAAACTCCTGCCAGAAAAGACTGTAACTCAGATTCACTGTTGAAATATGTTTCAGGAGTAAGCTCGTGTGGTTGTTTGTCAAGAAACTCGCACGATGAAATAGTAAGTGTGAGTAAACTTGCAATAAATATTTTAATATATGTTTTCATCTTAATTTCGGTATTTAATTATAGTGTCAGATTAACTCCAAAATTTGCAGAAGCAGCTCTTGGGTATGCGGAAAAATCCAGGTTGGGTGTCAGAGCTTTTTCTCTGATTGAAACTTCGGGATCATATCCGGAATAATTATCCCAGGTGAACAAATTCTGAGCAGAGAGATACACTCTTAACGAATTAATTTTTAATTCTTTAATCAGTTTTTTTGGAAAATTGTATCCCAATGATAAGGTTTTCAGACGGAGGTACGAACCATCTTCAATAATTCTGCTTGAATACAGAAGATTGGATGATGAATTGTTCACTCTCGGAATATCACTGTCAGGATTGTCAAAAGTCCAACGATCGGCATAGCTTGCAAACTGATTTAGATCTTTACGTTTAGCAAATGAAGTTTCAAACATCAATCGGTTGGCATTGATGATATCAGCACCATAAGACCATTGAAAGAATATGCTTAAATCAAAATTATGATACGAAAAGTTGTTTGTAAATCCACCAACGTGAATAGGATCGCCACGACCTATAAATGTTTGATCATCGCTGTTGATAATGCCATCGTCATTCATATCTTTATATTTTGGATATCCCGGTTGTGTGTTATTCTCGGCAGTATAACGTGCAATGCCCGGTTTTAACGAGTAATTTCCGCCAACGACATTAAATTCATCCAGTTTGTAGGTCCCGTCATACAGGTATCCATACATCATACCGATAGGATAACCTACTTTTGCAATATAATTGTCTCCACCAAAGTTACGGTCGACAATTTCTGCAGTGATATAGGATCTCTGACCTTCATTCAGGCCAAGCAGTATGTTTTTGTTGAATGAAATATTAAAGCTTGAATTCCAGCTAAATCTCTTATTCTTGATGTTTGTCGTGTTAAGGGTGAACTCGAGTCCTTCATTTCGTACTTTTCCGATATTTTTCATTGCGCTGCCAAATCCTGAAGATATTGGTAAAGTGGCTTTAATCAGAAGATCGTAGGTGAGTTTGTTGTAATAATCTATTGTGGTAGAAATTCTTTCGTTTAGAAATACCAAATCCAAACCTGCATTCCACTGACTTGTGGTTTCCCATTTCAGATTGTTGTTAGCAAGGCTTACAGGAATAGTTCCTTTGATGATGGAGTTGTTAAAAGAGTAAACGCCATGTGTGTAACCAGAGGGATCGTTGTATGAACCGTTTCCGGCAGACTCCTGTGATAAACGCGCAAACCTTGCATATTCTTCAACTCTGTTATTGCCGGTTACGCCCCAGCCTAACCGAAGTTTACCGGATGTCAGTGCTTTTTTGAAATCCCTCATGAATTTCTCTTCTGTAAATGTCCAGGCAACTGCTGTTGATGGAAAATATCTGAACCGGTTTTGTGGGCTTAATTTTGATGATCCGTCAGCTCTGAATGAGGCTGTAAAATAATACTTGGAAAGATAATTGTAATTTACTCTGCCCAAAAACGACATCAGACTCCATTCGCTTTCCCCTGAATCATTCGTATTCGGAGTTCCCTGATACATACCTGCCATTCCCAATGATTCGTTAGGAATGTTCGTAGTTTTCATCGTGTAGAATTTGAAATCGTTTTCCTGTAGAGTAAAACCACCCAACATATTGATAGAGTGTTTTTTATTGATTAGTTTCTGATAAGTTAGTATGTTCTCGTTCAACCAGGTATAACTTTGGGATGTACCAACTGAAGCATTTACTTTATCGATTGATAGCTGAGATCCGTACCGTGTGTTTGAATTGTTGAATACTTCCAGCTTTCTTACATCGGTGGTGTAACCGCCCGAAACCTTGAGTTTCAATCCTTTTATAAACTCATATTCAGCAAAACCGTTGAATTGAGTGTAGGCGATATTGTTTTTACGGTATTCATTATTCAACGATAAATACGGGTTAAACCGGTAGTCGATGGAAGTATCGACATTGGAATCTAATCCGTTATTGATAAGTGAGTTCAAAGGAACTCCCGGTTGAGTCACCGGACGATATCCCCAAACGCTGTAAAAGAGGTTATTCATTCCGCTTGATGCTGTTTGTGAAGGTGAATTACCTGTCTGTGTAGAGTTTGAATAATTTACACTTAAGTTTATCCGTAGTTTGTTTCTTCTGATATCAGTGCCAAGTTTTACCTGCAATCTTTTATAATTAGATTCAATCACAATACCATCCTGGTCGTAATAGGAAAAGGATGCATTGTATCTGTTATCAGCTGCACCTCCGGTCAGCGACAGACTGTGGTTTTGTTGCATTGCATCATGAAATATCAAATCCTGCCAGTTGTATTGTTCTACGTTGGCATAATCAGCCAGGGTGTATGTTTTATTGTCAATGGTTTTGTAATAACCGGTACTGCTCATTTCGGCAGGATTCCAAACTTCGGATTGTAATCTGACAAATTCATAAGCATTCATTAAGGGAATCGTACGGGTAATACGTTGTAAACCATAACTTCCATCATAATTTATATTTAGTTGACCAGTTTTGCCTTTTTTTGTCGTGATTATTACAACGCCATTTGCACCGCGTGCACCGTAGATAGCAGTCGCCGAAGCATCTTTCAGCACATCGATAGATTCTATATCGTTTGGATTGATTGAAGCGCCTGCTTTCGGATCTTCTACCGGAAAACCGTCAATAACATACAACGGAGAGTTATCCTGAGTCACAGAGTTTATTCCGCGGATAACGATGTTCATATTATTTCCGGGTGAACCTTCGGATGATGAAACATTGACGCCGGCAACCCGACCTGCTAATGCCTGGTCGAAAGTTGGTACAGGAGCTTTCAGCATATCTTCAACGTTTGCTTTGGCAACAGAACCTGTAATATCTTTACGTTTCATATCCTGATAACCCACAACAACAACTTCATTGAGAAGTTTTGAGTTATCTGTCAATGTAACCAACATTGGTTTGTTTCTCTCAACTGTTTTCTCAATTGTTTCGTAACCGATAGATGAAAATATCAATACATCAGTTGGTTTACTCACATTGATACCAAATTTTCCGTTAATATCTGTAACGGTGCCCTGAGTTGTGCCTTTCAATCGTACGGTTACGCCAATGAGGGTAGCTCCGGTTTCGTCAACTACTGTTCCTGTAATGTTTATCTGGGCAAAAATGCCAACAGAAAATATCAAGAAAAGTAATAGTAAGTGAATTCTTAGTTTTTTCATGAATATTTATTAATTTGTTATTTACAATATAATAATGGCTGGTAACTTCCTTACTGATTAACAAAAAAATGATTAAGCCGCTAAAAAGTTGAACTTATTTTTATTTTTCAGTTATTCAACCACTACTTTTTTAGCCAGATTATTTATCCGGACGATATATATACCTTTTTCTACTGGAACTATAAATTGAGGTGTGTCGGCTTTTTTGTTGAAGATTAAATTACCAGTTATTGTGTATACACTAACTTTGTCATTCTGGTTAATTTTTGAGAATATAATCTTGTTTTTGGTAGCAAATACACTATAAACATAATCAATATTTTCCAGTCCCGAAGTTGACGACCATACGGCATACAGCTTCAATGATTTTACCAACGGATGTGAATGCCAAATACCTGCAGCATCTATTTTGTCAGTAATATCTACCTCCTGACCATCGAATGAAGTTAAATCATCACTACCTGTAATGTAAGCAGCTTTCAATAGTTTATAACCTGGTTTTGCTTCGAACAAAAAGTCCGAAACAGTTCCTTCCGGGTAACCCAGAATTGTTCCGTCAGGTAATTGCGTAGCATTTGAATCATAAACAGTTCCGTTGGTATTCGTGCCTTCACCAATAAGCATTTTACGGTAAGGTAATTCGTAAGCTCCCATATCATATTGTGCTGATGCAGTTGGATGACCTTGCGGACGTTGTACACCCAAATAATCTAAATTTGTTGCAACTAATGTTTTACCAATATTCAAACAGGGTGAATTGTATTTAATTCTCCAGTCTGCCGAGTCTAATGATAGAATTTCTTCATCAGCTGCAGCTGTACCCCTGAAACGGGTTACATGATAGAATTTTGGTCCGGAACCAACTGTTCCCGGTGCAGGATCTGTAACATCTCCGTTGCTTATATTGGAAGAAAATTGAATATTTCCCGACGTTTTCCAATTCTTGTCAGTTGGTATCGGGTTATATGTGGCATTATTGTTTATTGTAGCATTTGCATTTGCAGCTCCGCTTAAACTGGTGGAAGTTGTTTCAGTAATATCTGTAAACATGCCCCAGAAAATATTGTTACTCAATTCTATAGTTGCAGATGCTTCGGCTAAGTATGCACCTCCGATATTGTTGACCATCGTGCAGTTAAATACATTTCCTTTTATATAGAATGTTGTTAAGCCGCTGTTGTTTGATATTATACAATTCGTAGCTGTATTGGTTGCACTGTTGGCATAAATCGCAGCGCCTGCTTTTGGTGTTCCTGAATCTTCTGATTTGTTATTTACAATGTATAAATTTTTCAGGTACGTGAATCCAACACCTTGTACGTTGATACCACCACCACGAATGGTAGAGGAGTTTTTTTCAATTTTACAATTTTCAACCGTTGTTTCATTTCCGGATGCGGTGTTAATGTATATTCCACCTCCGCCATTTGCATTTGTTGTTTGTCTGTTGTTGTAAATCCAGCTATTCTTTACAGTTTCTCCTGTCATGTTCAATCCTCCACCGGCACCATCCAATGCTGTTGAATTTTGAATTACGCAGTTCTGTATGACCATGTTGTTTCTTACCACAGCTGCTCCTCCCGATTTACTCAGAGTGGTTCCAATACCATTTCCATTCGTCAAAATAAAACCATCCACTATGGTAGCCATATCGAAGTTTGAAGCAGTTTCAATCAACCGGCAATTATTTGCAGTCAATATCGTCGAATTGGTAAATTCCCAGGGTTTGCCGTTTGTCAATTTTGTACGTTGATCTACAGCTGTTTCTGTACCAGCAAAACTTCCATAGAGACTTATACTGTCAGACATTACAATTGCTGTACCTATCGTATAATCCCCTGCAGCTACCCACACATCCTTACGTGCAGCTTTATCAGCACGAGCTGTGTTAATGGCTGTTTGAATATCTCCCATAGCATTTGCCCATGAAGTACCATCGCCTGCGCCACCCGGTTTTACATACACAATACCGTTTTTCTGTTCTGCCATTGCTGTCATGGATAACAGTACAACTAATGATAATAATAATTTTTTCATATTAATTAAATTTGATAGTTTTAGTTAGGATAAATCCAGACACAGATTTTGGCTGTGTCTGGATTACTGTGTGATTTTTTATAGATAGATTATTTAACAATGACTTTTGTTGCCTGATCAGCCGCGCGTACAATGTAAATGCCTTTTGATACATGTAGCGAGATATTGGATGCATTTGCATTGACTTCTTTTACTTTAGCTCCCAATGCATTGAATACTATTACTTTCTCACCGATATTTATTCCTTCTATTGTTATTTGATTACTTGACGTAAAGCATTTAAAAGTACTTTTCAGATTTGACAAGTGGGTACCCGGATCTGTTTCAAATGTGACATTCAGAGTCGAAATTCCTGTTAGTGCCGGAGCGGTGTATACATTTTCAGAAAGTTGTGATGTTACATCTGTACCGTTATATGAAACAGCAGAAATTTTATAACCTGAATTGGGAGTAATCGTATAATTCATTGCGATCCCTTTAGGTTGAGCGATGATATCTCCTGATGTATAAGAATTGACTGTTCCACCTGTGTTAAATGTAACTGTAATGTTGCAATAAGGAAGTTCATAAGCGCCAATGTCATAAGCACTTCCCTGCGGACGGGCAAGACCTAAAAAATCAGTAGTGGGAACACCAGCAATTGAGTTGCTTGCAGCATTAAGTAGTGGGGATTTATACGTAATAGTCCAGTCATTATTCAATGGATCTGCAAAATAGGGATAGTTCGTTTCTGAAATCAATGTATCTAATTGGATATTGTCAGCTACAGTCCAGTTTGGGAATGTCGGGATTGTAATCGATGCGTTGTTTTTGTATTCAACTCCGGCCACATCTACCCCTGATACTGTTGCTTTTGATTTGTTTTTGGCCCAAAACACACTATTGTAAATTTGTGCGTCTTTTGTTGCAGTATAAACACCACCTCCCTCATTGTTTACTATTGTCGAATTATAAACAGCTGCTCCTCTTAAATATAATGCAGACTTGGTTTTATTGCCGTAAAAAACGCAGTTGATAATTTTATTGGCTTTGTCTGTGTCAACCTGAGTGTAAATAGCACTGCCATTACCAGCTGCATCATTGTTTATAAATTTGCTATTGATAATTGTGGCTACAGTACTCTGACTTCTTATTGCACCACCTTGTTTGTTAGCTCCCGTTATGGCTTTGTTGTTTTCAAATAAACAACCTGAAACAACTGACGCTCCTACTCCTCCGATATGAACAGCACCACCTAAATTTGCTGAATTATTGTAGAAATAAGAATCATAAACTTCACCTCCTGCATTCATAAGTATAGCTCCACCTTGCCCCGTAGCATTGTTTTCCAAAAACTTACTATTTCTGACAACTACTCCTAAACGCGTCGTTAATCCGGCACTGTTCCCTGATATATATCCTTTTGTAAAAGTGATTCCGTCAATTAATGCTGTTCTGTTACTGGCACAACCCCAGATTGCAGTTGCATTATTACCATCAAGTGTTGTTTCATTGCTAAAATCCCAAGGATTACTACCTTTAATACGTTCATCAATTGTTGTTTCGTTTCCCGCAAATCCTCCATAAATAGTGAAATTTGCAGGAATATTGAAAATGGCGTTCACCTGATAAATACCTTTTATTAACCATATCTGATCTCCTTCAGGGAAAGAAGTGAATGTTGCAGTTAACCACGCATTTAATGTTTTGCCTTCGGCTGTTAAGTCAACTAAAGTTTCACCCGCTCCCGCTGTTCGCCATGTGGCTGCTCCGGCAGATCCGGGTTGTACAAGATAACGGGTAGAAAATGCAGAGATACTGCATAGGGTGATAAGTAGTAAAATAGTAAATTTTTTCATGATGTCCAATTTTAATTTGAATGGATTAATTGTAATTTCTGCCACAAAAGTATGTGGTTATCAGAAAGGCAATGGCCCAAAAAAGTTCAAAAAAGCACCTTTTTTAGTTCGCATCTACATAAAATTGGCATGGAAAAGTTTGCATATCAGTATGGAATAATTTCGTTCAATATTTTCTCCCGATACCAGGGATCGTTGGAATCCTTTAATAAAACACTGAGCTGCCTACATAGTTTTTGAAATTCTTTCCGATGGGTGTCTGTCGATAAATTGTTTAGTTGGTATGGGTCTTTTTTGTCATCAAAGAAATTAATTCCCTTAATATTTTTCTTTCTGTCGATAGTTATAGACAAGGTATATCGTTCAGTTTTTATGCCACGGCTGAAGGGAAAATAATTTAAAACTTTTCCATCAGGATTTTTCTTGCCGTCAACATTTTGTATGTATAAAACTGCTTTTGGGGATTTTGATTTGTTGTATTTTTGTATTAATGCTGATAAATCGTGTCCCTGTACTGAAGCAGGAATTTGTTTATTAAGTCCTGCCAATGACAGCAGGGTGGGCATAATGTCAGGAGTTGACAGCAGCAAAGGGGAAATTTGAGGTTTCAGTTTTTCAGGATAGCGTACGATAAACGGAACGTTCATTGCTTCTGTATAAGGTGAATTTTTAGGGTCTTCTACGTGACTTGCCATAGTTTCACCATGATCGGAACTAAAAACAACAATGGTGTTTTTGTCAAGATCCATCTCTTTCAGAGCGGATAATATCCGGCCAAATTCGCGGTCGACACCCGTTATCGCTGCAAAATAAAATGGAGCGCATGCTTGTTTTTTCTTCAACTCAGGATTTACATTCGGACGTACCAATAAATTGTTCAGAGGTGTATCCTTGTACAAATTGTAGTCTTCAATTTCCACATCGTTTAGTGATTCATAAGGACTATGTGGCGGATTCATGCTCACCATCAGGAAAAACGGTTTGCTTTTATCCCTGACATTCTGCAAGTAATCAATAGCTTTGTCTGCTTCGTGTTTTGGCGACCACTCCCGGATTTCATGACGTTCGCCGTTTGTGTCCCAGTAATGTGGTGTTTTATGTTCATCGAATGTTCCGTATGAATACCAAAAATTAAATCCATGCCGTCTTTCAGGCGGAGTATATGCATCCCACACTGGATTTTTATCTTCTACGTACGTTCCGGGATTTTGAGGATTGTTTTTGGTTGGATAGTCAACGTGTAATTTGCCTATGTAGGCACAGTCATAACCATTTTGCGATAGTACATCACTGATTGTAACGGCATCCTGATTTAAATTGCTGCATGGACGGGTTGAGTTACAGTTCAATGATACTCCGTTGCCATCGGGATACATACCCGTGAGTAGCATTCCACGGTGAGGGCTGCTCAGAGGGCAATTGCTCTGAGCACGTGAGAATACGACAGACTCTTTGGCAAATTTATCCAGATTAGGAGTGTGAACAGGATCTGCTTTAAAATTTACGTGCTTGCTGAATGCATCTTCATTCCAGAAGTTCATAGCATTGTTGCGAAACTGATCGGGAAAGACATAAACGATGTTTGGACGGTTATAGGTTTGTCCGCAAATACCTCCTGCAAATGTTATTGACAGTAATCCGGTAAATATTTTTTGTGTGTTATTCATTTTTTTTCTGTATTTATTATGGTGTTGAAAAGCCGGTGAAGTAAATTATTTCATTTTTCTGATGATGTATTTGTATGTCCCGGTTTTGTTTTTTGACTTCGAAGTTAATGTGAAACGGTAAATTTCATTACCCCATACCTTTGAAAGCCGAACATCGCTTAAAGCTATAGTGTCTGTGCGGGATGTAAACTGATTTTTGTCATACTGTAGTTCCATTTTTCTGTTGCCGGCATCAACCAACAACTTTCCATCTGATTTCACTAATTTTCCCCATACCAGGAAATGAATTTCATTCGGGTATATAGCAGCTTTAAGGTTATATTTATCAGTTATCTCCAGCTCATTATCATTTAGTTGATATTTTCTTGTCCAACTCTGAACTGCAGCTGAATCGGAATATGCTTTTGCTATATCAAGAGAAACTGATTTTTTAACGGCATCGAACACAATATTACCGGCTTTGAAGTCCTTCCCGAATCTTTGTTCCTGCCCGTTAATATCCGGCAGATTATGATAACCGCTGCGCATTGTCCAGATACTATATCGTTCGGCTCCGAAAGTCTGACGTGTATAGGTCCCTACACCGGCATCGATAAAAACAGGCATGCCATCCAGCCACAATGAAAATGTTCCGGCATCGTTGTGATTATGGCTTTCTGCATTATAACCTCCTTTGATGGCTGCAAACAGGTTGTTTTTGTTTCTCAGATAATAAAATTGTGTTTTTGGATAAGCGGTCACTTCCGAAGTAGAAAGCATCGAAGGCGCGTTCATTAACTCCTGATAGTATTTTAATGATTCCAGTTTTCTGAACATATCGCTCAGATCGCTGTCGTCAGCAAGGGCTTTCTTACCTTGTTTGTGCACAAGATAAGATGCAAACTGTTGCATTTGACTACTGTTAATTGCTTTCCCATACCTGAAGATCAACCCTGCATCTGATGAAAATCTGGCGGATGCATCTGCGAAGTTGACAACCCAATCGTTTCCCACATAACTTTTCGAGATGTATTCACCCATATCTTTTATCATTCTATTTTCGAACAGCGTGATTTTATTATTGGTAATCCACGACAATACTTCTAAATAATCATAAAGTTTTCCGGCAGCATGTGCCCAGTAGGAAGGACCTTCTTCACAGGCTCCGTCTTCTTTTACATAGTTTATGAATTTATCCACTGAAAGCATTGTCTTATATACATCTTTGGCGTATTGTGTTTGGTCGTCCTCAAGCAATGCAATGCATTGCAATACATTGCAGTTTATCCAGGGATTCCAGTTGTTCACTAATCCATCCTGTCGCGGTTTGAAACCCATCCACCAGTAACGGTCTTCTTTTCGGTAGGGCAGAATAATTTTATTATAGAGTTCATCGTGCAGTCTTTTTGAAATCACGGGATTAACCTTGTCAAATTCGGTATGCAAAAAATAGTATGTCCAGGCAAGGAATGAACCGAAATCACCGGAACCCAGATCAATTACAACGTCGGTATGCTCGGGAAGTGTCCGCCCTGTTAGCTGCAGTGGAAGATGAGCCGAAAGTACCCACGAAGTACGTTCACACTGGTAAAAAACACCGTTAATTATTTGATTCAGAAAGCGCCCTTTTCCTTCAGCGAGTTCTGCCAGTACCAGATCTGCAAGTGCATTTATGTTAGCAGAATTTGGATTTTGCATTACATTCCTGTCACCGCTTCGTTCATACTCCAGATAGTCTGTGGCCTTGATTACTTTCCATTCATAACCAAGTTGTTTTTCGCCGCGTTTTATCAGCACGGTTTTATTTTCGGCTGTAAGCTGATCCCATCCGCCACGGTCTGAGTACGCAGGATAAGGAACCCATTTACGGTCAGGTATCAGAATTTTCGTTAGATTGTCGACAGTAGCACTCTTTGCAAGTAAATCCCTGTTGAAAGGAAACATATAGGTTTGAACTGTCAAAAGGATGAGTAGGGGAGTATAAATACGTTTCATATCTGTAATTTTATTTTTGTGTAAAATTACGGTAAAATAATGTCCATGAAGTACTATAAAAAGACACAAAAAGGGATAAAAAAGTTCAGGAAGAAAGATTAATTAAAAAATACAGCGTTTTTTTACGATCGTTGTTATTTGAGATTTATATCGGTTCGTTATCATCTTCGCTGTCAACTCCCGTGTGTTTTTTACGATAGCCGGAAGGTGAGACGCCAAACTGTTCCTTGAAACATTTGGCAAAATATTTTGGAGTGTTGAAACCCAACGTATAGGTGATATCGGCAATGTTATATTCCGGGTGGTTAATAAGCAAATCACCTGCTTTTTTCATTTTGTAATTCAGGATGAAGTCATTTGGTGTCTGACCTGTAATGCCTTTTATTTTGCTGAACAATTTAGTCCGGCCCAATGCCATTTCTGCCGAAAAGAGAATTATATCAAAATTGGGGTTATCAAGGTGTTTTTCTATTACCGAAAATGCTTTTTCAATAAATACCTTGTCCAATTCGTTCGTGGCTATAATGGCCGGTGAAATATCGGTTTGTTTACTGAATCTTTCCTGAAGTATTTTTCGTCCATTCACCAGATTGTTACAACGAGTAATTAATACTTTAACGTTGAATGGTTTTGTAATGTAATCATCCGCTCCCAACCGCAAGCCTTCTATGTTATATTCCATGGCTGTCTGGGCTGTCAGCAGCACAACGGGAATATGACAAACTGAGAAATTGTTTTTAATTCGAGCACACATTTCACTGCCTGACATGTTGGGCATCATCAGGTCACTTAAAATAATGTTGGGCTGATACTCGATGGCTTTTTTTAATCCGTCTTCACCATCAACTGCCGTGTAAATTTTATAAATCGGATCAAATATCTTTGCTAGCATCTCACGCAGTTCTGCATTATCTTCGACTATAAGCATGGAGTACGCGTTTTTGTCGGCTTTTCCTTGACTATTGATTATATCCTGCATAAATTCTTCATCGGGAATGTCAGTGTAGTCAACCCGTTGTATGTCAATATTTCCGATGTCTGTTTTTTGATCATCAGTGTAGTGCGATGAACCTTTTTTCAGTATTACAGAGAAATCAGTTCCTTTATTTTTCTCGCTGTGAACATCAATAGATGCCGCATGCAGTTCAAGAATATTCTTTGTTAGTGCCAACCCAATTCCCGTACCTTGTGATAGATTGTTGATGCTAAGTCCATTCTCAGCCTGATAAAAACGGTCGAATATTTTTCCCAGGGCTTCGGCTTCGATGCCAATACCGCTGTCAACAATATCAACAATTACATTTTCATCTGTCTGTTTAACCGAAATATCTATGGCTCCGTTTTCTTTTGTGTATTTGAATGCGTTGGATATGAGGTTGTAAAATACCTTTTGTATCTGATTCGGATCAAACCAGAGCATTATTTCCTCTTCCGTGCAATTAAAATTAAATTTGATATTTCTGTATTTAGCGTAGTCGTGAAATGAAAGGTAGATTTCTTTGAGAAAAATAATAAAATTCTGTTCGTGTACCTTAATGGTCAAAAATCCCTGCTCACTTTTCCTGAACTCCAGCAATTCGTTGATCAGATTTTGCATGTTATGTGTATTTCTCTTGATGTTCAGTATCTTATTATAAACTGACGGAGCGATGTTGTGAGTCTGCAATAGCATATCCACCTGACCACTGATTAATGTCAGTGGCGTTCTGAATTCATGCGAAATATTTGTAAAGAACCTGAGCTTTGATTGATTAACTTCTTCAAGTTGCTGTTTTTCTTTTTTCTCATATTCAAGGGATGTTTTCAACAGAAGTTTCGAACGGGTGAATGAAAGATATCTTGAAACCGCAAATACTATCACGATGATGTAGAGCAGGTAAGCTATCCATGACTGATAAAAAGGAGGTGACATTTTGATTTCCAGATTGGTGCTGTCTATAACCGATCCGTCGAGCTGTGATACTGCTTCTAAAATCAACTTGTATTTACCCGGTGTGAGGTTCATGAAATTTAACTTGTTCGAACCCAACGGAAGATTTACCCAATCTCCTGAAAGCCCTTGTAATTTATATCTGTACAACGGCTGATTGGCTGAAATGTAATTGTTTGATGCGAACTCTATGGTAACTGTTGATTGTTTGTAGTTCAGTTTGATGCTGTTGGTGTAGGGGAGGTTTTTTTTCAAAATCGAAGTTTCGTCGTCAGGCACAATAAGTTTGTTGTTTATCCATAAATCACTCAGCCTGATATTAAAAAATCGTTGAGGTAATGTAAGTTTATCCTCATAGAATGAAACCATGCCGTTCATCCCGGCCATATATATTTCACCGCTTTTCAAAACACATACTCCGCCGTTATAAATGGAGTTTAACGGCAATCCGTTTTCACTTCCGTAGTTGTAGATGTTGTTGTTTTTTGTGTTCAGAATGGAAAAACCCTGTGTGGTGGTGGCAATAATATTTCCATTGGGCGATTCAATAATGTTACTGATATAATCATTTTTCAGGTTTGATGTCGCTTTGTCGTATCGTGTGAAGTTATCTGTTTTTTCGTTATAGAGGTTGATGCCGCCTCCGACTGTAGCTATCCACACTCGATCCTTCGAATCGATAATGATCTTCACTACGTTCAGATTGCTTAAACTCGTATTGTCAGCCGGTTTTGGCATATAGCTTTGTAACTTTCCGGTTTTGATATTGTAACGAAATAAACCTCTGCTGGCTATCCATAGATTGTCTTTCTTGTCCAGTTTTATATCAACAAAGTAGCTGACCTTTTTGTGAAGTTTTTCCGAAAAGAGTGTAAATTGTTCCGTGTTTTTATCGAAAAGGTAAAGACCGTTGTAGGTGGCAATTAAGTACTTGTCCTGGTAGGGTAGTATTGTTCGGACGATATCCGATTGTGCAAATCCGGGTTTAATTTCATTCAGCCGGGTTATTTTGAATGTATTCAGGTCCAGTTTGTTGATTCCTCCAAGATGTAATCCAAGCCAAAGCACCTTTTTTGTCGCATCGTAACAGGCTGTTTTAATATTGTTGCTGCTTAGCGAATTCGGATTATTCTGCTGACTGGTAAAATTACGGTATGTTTTATCTTTCAGGTTATAATAAATCAACCCGTTGCCTTCGGTACACAGAAACAAATTTTCGTTGTCCGCTTCTACAATTGTGCTGATTATCGGAAAAGGTTTGTTCTGGAAAATGCCTTTCTGGAGATTATGGTAGGTGTAAAAATTCATATCAGGGTTGAAATAATTTACACCTCCAAAATATGTTCCAACCCAAATCGTACCGTGCTTATCCTTCATGAGCGACCATACAGACTCATTGGAAAGCTGCATGTTGTTGTTTTCATCAATACCGTAGTGCTTGAATGTTCCTGTTGCAGTTGTAAACTTATCCAGTCCATTGTTGGTGCCTATCCAGATATTTCCATCATTATCTTCACACACATCCCTGACGAACTCTGAAGATATACCCGTGTTGTTGCCTGCACTTTTTATGTAATTAATGATTTGTCCGTTACGCTGTAATTTATACAAGCCGTTATGCCAGGTGCCAATCCAGATGTTTTTCTTGCCATCTTCGAAAATTGAAGAAACCTGACTGCAGTCGGGTATAATCTGTTTTACTTCCTTATTTTCATTGATTATAAAAACTCCCGAAGAAAGTGTACCCAGAAAAATGCGGTTATCCTGTGTCTGATAAATAATCTTTATGGCCGATTTGCTTTGTTTTAGTTGTGCAAACAGTTTTTTTTCTCCGTCTTTGTATGAGAAAAGATTAATTCCCTCAGCTATCCACAGGTTGTAGCTACCGTAAGAAATTGCATCAACCTGTTTGCTCTCAATGGACGAGATAGTACTCGTTTGCAGATTGTATTCATCTACCCCGTTTTGGGTCTGAATATAAACTGAACCATTTTGATTGCCGCATACATTCTTGATTAAACTCCCGGAAAGTGATTGTTCGGAATCTGCCTTCGGCAGAATTACCATCATTGAGTTCCCGCCGTTATATTTATTTACTCCTTCCCGCGTTCCGAACCATATGCTCCCAAGCTCATCCTGATAAATACTTGTAACGGATAATTGGGACAATCCGTTCCCCATATTGACACTGGAAAAGTATATATTGCTTTCAGCTTGTATATGAACCGAAAAGAATATGAAAAATAAAATATGTATTCCTTTTAATCTCATTTCAACCACAAACAAAATTACGAAAATATTGTTCCAAATGAGATAATCTCAGAGTTTTAACATAAATGTCCCGGCTAAAGAAACATAAATATAACGTGAGTTCGACATAAGAAAATGGTTAGAAAGTTAGCATAGTTCAAAAATAATTACTATATTTATAGTGTTGAAATACAAATAAATAACTAAAATTCATCACTATGCTAACTACTAACGAAATTACTGAAATTTTCTGTTTATGCGATGATTTTTCAAAAGAATTTGACAAATCATTCAAAAAACATATTTTACAATCAGACAACGGCAAAAAAACCAGAAACAAGCATGGAAAGCTTTCGCATAGCGAAGTAATGACTATTCTAATATCCTTTCATTTAGGTGGTTATAGAAATTTGAAACATTACTATTTGTTTTATGTAAGTCAACATTTAAACATGGAATTTCCTAAATTGGTATCCTATAATCGTTTCGTTGAGTTACAACAACAGGTCGCTTTCCCGTTGGTACTATTTTTAAAACTTTGTAGAATGGGAGAATGCACCGGAATCAGTTTTGTTGATTCAACTACTCTCAAAGCTTGTCATATTAAAAGAGAGAAGCAGAATAAAGTGTTTTCAGGCATTGCCACTAAGGGCAAGAGCACAATCGGTTGGTTCTTTGGTTTTAAACTACACATTATTATTAATGACAAAGGTGAAATTCTTAGTTTTGTCATAACTCAAGGCAATGTAGATGACCGTGAACCGCTTAATTCTGATTCATTTATAAAAACAGTCTTTGGTAAATTATATGCTGATAGAGGATATATTTCCCAAACACTCAGAGATATTCTTTTTGTTGATGGCATTCATTTAGTTACTAAATTGAGAAACAATATGAAAGGTGGCGAAATACCTTTGCAAGACAAAATAAACCTTAGAAAAAGAGCTGTAATTGAATCGGTTAACGATGAACTTAAAAATATATGTCAGATTGAACACACCAGACATCGTTCATTTACTAATTTTATTACAAACTTGATTGCTGGGTTACTTGCATATAGCTTTTTACCAAAGAAGCCATCTATTTATGCTGAAAGAGTTGACTCGCTTCAACTCCAATTATTTTAATTCTTATATCGAACTCACGTTAATATTAGTTATACCATTGAAAAGGGACCGTTAAATGAAATGTTTAAAAAGTGTGTTGGAGCTGGTCGTGCCAATGAAGGATTACGTGCAGATTGGCAACAGCAATTAGCCTATGTTAAAAAAGAATGTGGGTTCAAATATATACGTTTTCATGGTCTGCTATGTGATGATATGGGTGTTTACAAAGAAGATACAAAGGGTAATCCAATTTATAACTATATGTATATTGATGCTCTATTTGATTTCTTACATAGCATCGACATCAAACCTTTTGTAGAATTTGGTTTTATGCCCAATGCTCTTGCCAGTGGAGATAACACTATTTTTTGGTGGAAAGGAAATGTGACTCCACCAAAAGACTACAATAAATGGAAGGACTTAATTAGTAATCTTACGCAACATTGGACTGATAAATACGGAGAGGAAGAGGTGAAAACCTGGTATTTTGAGGTATGGAATGAACCTAATCTATCACCATGGTTCTGGACTGGAACAATGGAAGAGTATTTTAAGCTTTACGAATATACTGTTAGAGGTGTGAAGAGTGTCAATTCCGATTATCGGGTAGGTGGACCTGCCACAGCAGGTGCGGCTTGGGAAGATGAGCTAATCGAATTCTGTGAAACAAATGATGTAGCAATCGATTTTATTAGTACCCACTCATATGGTGTAAAACAAGGATATCTTGATGAATTTGGACAAATGGGGACTGTTCTGGATAGAAATCCAATGAGTGTAAGCCAAGATATACTTCAATCACGAAAAGAAATTGACAATTCAGCAAAGCCTCATTTAGAGTTACATTATACTGAGTGGAGCGCATCTTACACTCCCGCTGACCCTATCCATGATAGCTATCATGAAGCTGCATTTGTATTGCAGAAAATAAAGCAATCGGAAGATGCTGTAAACTCTATGTCGTATTGGGTTTTTACGGATATTTTTGAGGAAGCTGGTCCACGTTTTAAACCCTTCCATGGTGGATTTGGAATGCTTAATACACAAGGAATTAACAAACCAGTTTTTTATTCTTATCAGTTTTTGAATAAGTTAAGACATACAGAGTTAGCTAATAAAGATGAAATGTCTTGGATAACAAAAGATAAAGAAGGAAATATCTCTGCACTTATATGGGATTTTACAATAACACATCCAGGTGATTCTGTTATCAATCAGATTTATTATTGTCTTAGCCCCCTAATTAACTGGACTAATTTGTAGAATCAATTTAGGACATTAATTTTGTGGAATTATGAGTAAAATCAGGAGAAAATTCAGTTTAGAAGAAAAGCTTCAAATTTTGAGTGAAGCTGACCAAAATGGTATTGAAGTAACTCTGCGCAAGTATCAACTAGCAAGGAGTTTGTATTACAAATGGAAAAGTGCCTTTGACCATAAAGGATCAGATGGTTTGGCTCCGCAATATCGTAAAGTAGACCCTCAGGTGCGCGAACTTGAGAAGGAAAATGAGCGCTTGCGTCGTATTATTGCCAAGCAGGCATTGTATCTGGAAATAAAAGATGAGCTTTTAAAAAAAAGTCCGAATCGGCCGATGTAAAACGTGAACTATGCCGCAAATATGCTGACAGATTAAGCCAGAAAGAACTTTGTTCTGTTTTATTGATTGCAAAAAGCAGCCGATATTATAAAAAGTCAGACAATAAACCAGGTGCAAAACCAAGCGAGTATACCTATCGTAATAATGGTGAAAAGGTAAGCAACGACAAGGTTGTTGATGTGCTTGTAAAGGAGGTTTTAAGCCAGGAATTTAATCGCTATGGTCACCGGCTATGTAACGAGGAACTCAAAGCGTTGGGTTTTACTATCAACCATAAGAAAACGTATCGTTTAATGAAAAAACATGGATTACTGCTTGAAAAAGTCGGTATATCAGGCATAAAACGTGAGTGGGTAAAATATCGCAAAATAGTGGTAGCAGCCCCTTATGAGCATATTTGCATGGATATAAAATACATTTACATACATGGTTTACGAACCAATGCCTATTTGCTGGCTATTATCGATGTGGCAACACGCTATGTATTGGGTTGGTCATTGCGCCTGAGTATGAAATATCAGGATGTGATACTTTGCTTACATACGGCATTGAGCAATCATAAAAGCGATAAAATCATGCTGCGAACCGATAACGGCAGCCAGTTTATATCGCATGGACTTAATAAGTACTGTAAAACAAGTGGAATAACCCATGAATTTACACATGTGGCAACGCCAGAGGAAAACTCATACGTGGAAAGTTTATTCTCCTGCGTGGAAAAAGAAGTGGTACTTACACATGAATTTGACAGCCTGTATCACGCTCGTGAAGTGTTTAAAAGATATTTTATCTTCCACAACACTAAACGCAGACGGCATGCATTGGGAAGGCGTTCGCCAATGGAGTACTGGAATACATTTTTTTCTTTGCCTGACTACAAGCAAGAAGTAGCGAAAGCTGGAGGGCTTGTCAAGGGTGGCGAAGCCACTTGGCTTGCCCTTGACAAGTACGGAAGCTGAAGCTAAATTTGCTTGGGGTCAGAAAAAGAAAAATACACAAACGAGACTAACTTTTGTCTCAAACCTTTTAGTTAAAACTGTCCAATAAATAGGGGGTCAAACCAATCGCTCGACACACTGGGTCAACG
>Ga0209099_1001874_pt1 | contig 19729 bp, 19 predicted proteins | sample AD_JPNHW2_MetaG_FD_184430 | JGI IMG/M metagenome (GOLD analysis project Ga0209099, IMG submission 184430) | Active sludge microbial communities of municipal wastewater-treating anaerobic digesters from Japan - AD_JPNHW2_MetaG (SPAdes) (version 2) | ecosystem: Engineered > Bioreactor > Anaerobic... | reverse complement strand
CGACTCCACCATCAATCCAGGGCCCCTCCGAGTCTGGCCAGATAACCCTCGATCTGATGCTCCTGAAGCTCTGGATATTCGCCTCAAACTGAACTAGGCCATCGATCATAAAACTCACATCCTGGTGCTTTCCGGTCGGGATAAATTCTCTCCGGGATGACTTTTGGCTCTCAGTGGCTCCGGCCATCCCGGATGATACTACAACTGCAATATTCTATCTTACTCACTTCTATTTAACTTGTGGGATCACGAAGGGCAAATTTCGTTGAACCTGGGTCTGCGAGAATTTCAGCTGAGAATGTGCCGCCAGAACAAGAAGCCGAAACATAGGTAAGTTCTCATTCATCCGGACGATCTGGCAAGCTCCGCAGAGTTTGCTTGTAGAGTCCTGTGTAGTCCTGTAGAGTCCCGAAAACTAGATATATTGATAAAGAAGATAATTATGTTTTGTCGCGTGCTGTTCCCCATAGAAGTGATTCATAGGCCGATTAAGTCTGGCCGACCGATCGACCGATAAGCAGGACGAAAGACTTCCTTCTCTCGGGTCGATAAGGGTTTCAGGTCGGACGGGCGCCGCGCAATTTGGGCGTAGGTCTTCGGCGATGGCGGAAAACACCTCACAAGGTGCAATGCTCAGATCGTCATGGATCACCGGAAAGAGGGTAGACGCGGCGCAGGAATGCGCGATAAAATAGGCCGGAGCCAGGCCCTCCGTCAACAGGCGATCGGGTCCCCTTAAAACGGGCGCTGTGCTAAAACCCCAGTGCTGCCTGGCCGATGAGTCGCGCATCAGTTCCGGGTGAGATGAGACAGCTGCTAAAGGGCAGTTCTGTTCCTCCTGGGAGGGCGCTGCGGATCGGCGTTTTTCTCACTTTCTTTTCCCCTGCATTTTCTGTTTTCATCTCTATTTTATCGATGGTGTTCTGCCTCCGAGGCAAAAATTTATATCCTATCACTAACGTAGAGTTAGTATAGACAAGTAATCATAAGGTGATATCAAATGTGGGATAAGAGGTATCCGTCAATATTCGATATATTCGAGAGCTTTGCCAAAGGGTTTCCCTTTGAGAAAAAAGACCGATTTGAGGATGATTGGTTCAAAGGACCATTTGAAGACATGATCAAAAGGTTTGAGGAGGATATACCCTCTGAGTTTAAAACCTTCGTGCGCGAAGAAGAGACTCCCGGTGGGATCTCCAGGCGGTACGGCCCATTCGTCTACGGCTTCAGCTATACGGCAGAGCCGGGAAAGGAGCCGGTCTTCAATGAGTTTGGTAACATCAAGCCTTCTCACAGGGGCATCGAGCCCAGCAGGGGCCGAGAGCCGCTGGTGGATGTCATGAATGAGAAGGAGCGCTACAGGATCTTCGTGGAGCTGCCCGGCGTGGATAAGGACAAGGTTAAGCTGGATGTGGCTGAAGACAGCGTGGAAATTAAGACGGAAGACGAGAAGAGCTTCTACAAGATGATCCACCTCGACTCTGCTGTCGATGCGGACAGCGCGAAGGCTTCTTACAAGAACGGCGTCCTGACCCTCGATCTGGACAAGAAAGAGAAGAGAAAGGGTAAAGAGGTCAAGATCGAGTAAGCTGCAAGCGAATTGCTGAGCAAAAGCGAGCTAGATGGAAAACCGGCCTGGTTGCCATCCTGTAGCTAGCAGACTTGCCCCATCTTTTTTCTCTTGGCGTTATCCTGTCATTTTCATGTATCTCGTCCTTCTTATGTGTCCCGTCCCTCACGTGTCTCATAATTCCTTTCCTTTTTGCGCAGGCGCAGTAATTGCGTTTTCCGACAATCGCCGTTGCTCGACCAATTAGTAATATTTTTCCAATTTTTCTTTCAATTATAGCATATGTTAATCTGATATAGGAGTCATATGATTCATAAAAATGCATACCGGTACTCATAAAACGTCAATGTGAATAATAGGTACTTAAATGGTGGCGTCGAAAGGATGTTTCATGCAAGAGGTGAGTGGTGTCTTGGGGCAGAACCAAGAGTGTGGATGCAATGAGTCTAGCTGCATAATATCCGGCTTGAAGGAGTTGATGCACAGCAAGTACAGCGACATTATCCTGCTCTGCAGCGTGGTTGTTGCCTTCGGGATGCTTCTTGCCGTTTCGGCATCAGGCTAAGGCGCTGACCTCGCGCTATCCCTTCACGAAACTTTTTTTCCATAACAAAGATTAAATCAACGCCGGTTCTCTAAAACCATAACGAGGATTGGCATGGACAAGAATGAGTTGGTAAATGAACTCGCCAGGAGGCGCGGCTTTCTCTGGCCCGCCTTTGAGCTTTATGGCGGAGCAGCAGGCTTTTACGATTACGGCCCACTGGGCGCGCCCCTCAAGAGGCGCATTGAGGACATCTGGCGGCAGTATTTTGTCATATCGGAGGGCTTTGCGGAGATCGAGGCGCCCACCATCGGCGTGGAAGGGATCTACCAGGCATCCGGCCATCTGAGCGGCTTTTCCGATCCGCTTACCAGCTGCAAGGAGTGCAAAGAGATCTACCGGGCTGACCATCTCATCAAGCACATCATCGAGGTGCCCGATGCCCTCAGCAACGAAGAGATCTATAAATGCATCAAAGATAACGAAATCGGCTGCCCGGAGTGCGGTGGAGAGCTGTCTGAGGTTTATGAGTTCAACCTCATGTTCAAGACCATGATCGGCCCTGGAAACAAGATGGCCGGCTACCTGCGGCCTGAGACCGCGCAGGGCATGTTCATCAACTTCCCCAGGCTGCTGCGCTACTTCCGCGATTCTCTGCCTTTCGCAGCGGTGCAGATAGGAAAATCCTTCCGAAATGAGATCTCGCCCCGCCAGGGCGTGATCCGGCTACGGGAGTTTACCCAGGCAGAGGCAGAGATCTTCATCGACCCGAGGGATAAAAGCCACCCCCGGTTTGACGAGATCGCGGATATCAAGATGAAGTTCTACTCCCAGGCCGCCCAGGAGAAGGGCGAGGAGGAGGAGATGACCTTTGGCGAGGCTGTGCAAAGAGGCGTTGTCGCTCACCAGGCTCTGGCCTACTATGTGGCCCGCACCTATCAGTTCCTTCTCACCGTGGGCGTGGCCCCGGACAAGCTTCGCTTCCGCCAGCACAAAGCAGATGAGATGGCTCATTATGCCGCAGACTGCTGGGATGCCGAGGTCTTCTTAGACCGGCTGGGCTGGATTGAGATTGTTGGCGTGGCTGACAGAACCGATTATGATCTGGTGGCCCATGCCAAGGCCAGCAAAGTCAATTTGAGCGTCTTCGTCCATTACGATCAGCCGGTGAAGCGAAAGAAGCTGGTCATAAAGCCGGACTACAAGGCTCTGGGACCCAGGTTCAAGGCCCGCGCCAAGGCTGTTGGCGAAGCCCTCAAGGCCCTCTCCCCTGAGGAGCTGGAGGCAAGCCGGGGCGATAGGATCTATCTGACACTGGACGGAGAGAAAATTGAGATCGATGCGAGCCTGGTCGCCTTTGAGACGGTGGAGGAAGAGATTCGAGGCGAAGAGGTTGTGCCTCATGTGATTGAGCCCTCTTTCGGCATAGATCGGATCATTTACACTGTGCTGGACCATTCCTTCTATCAGGATGATGTGGATGGGGAGATGCGCTCCGTTCTCAGGTTCAGTCCGGCGGTGGCACCCATTGAGGTTGCAGTATTGCCTCTGATGGACAGAACGGAGCTGGCCGAGCCTGCTATGGCCGTTGTTCAGGAGCTGCGTTCTTCCGGCATTCGAGTGGATTATGACGCCTCCGGATCGATTGGACGGAGGTACAGGCGCAACGATGAGATCGGAACGCCCTTTGACATCACCGTTGACTACGAGATTCGGGAGCATGGGACCGTAACCATCCGGGACCGCGACTCCATGAAGCAGATAAAGGTTGCTCGCGGGAATATCGCGGACAGGGTCTCAGACTTGCTGGCAGGAAAAATCAAGTTTGAGGATGCCGGAGAGCCGGTTGCCCCTGCAAAGAAGGAATAGGAATAGCAACAGGAATAGAAAAACGACAGATGCACTTGCAATTGCACTGAGAGTTACGGGGGAAGGCGGCAGTTTGTGGCGGAACTGGCATTGGAGTGGCAGAACAAGCTGATCAGGGAGGTGCGCAGAAAGGCCATTCATCTCACTGGCCTTTCCGTGCCTCTGGGGCTGATCTTTCTTGGCAGAACGGCGACCGCGGTGGCCATAGCCATCGTTTTTGCCCTATCTCTGCTCATCGAGTCGGCGCGTCTCCAGGGAAAAATTCGCCTGCCCGAGGTTCGTGATCATGAGAAGACAAAGGTCGCCGGCTACATCTACTATATGGCAGGCAGCCTTCTCACTGTGCTGCTCTTCGCTCCAGGCATAGCCATAACCTCTATGCTCTTTCTCTCTCTGGGTGATACGGTGAGCGGCCTTGTCGGCTCGATTCTGCAGAACTGCGATGTTCGGGCGGCGCCGTCCCCAGGCGTCAGCCGGCGCATCAAGCCCCTGCCTGTGGTCGCGGCCACGGCAGCCGCCTGCGTTCTCATCGGCTATCTCGCTTCAGGCGTCTGCGGCCTCTCGCCCCATGTTTACCTGGCGGGAGCGGCGGCAGCGGCCTTTGCCGACGGCGTTGCTATTATCATCCGAGACAAGAGCCTGGATGACAACTTCTCCATACCGGTCCTTTCGGGAATTGTTATGAGCGCTGTCGCCCTGGTCTTCTGAGAGCGCCTCTAAATCCAATCGTAATGTTTTCTGCGTTTCCTCAATTGATTATAGTTGCAGGCTTCGCGCTCTTCGCGGCTTCGCGTGAGATTTAAGCGGATCACGCGAAGACAGAAATCCGCGAAGAGCCGGTTAAAGATGAACAATTCTTATCTGATTGTCTGATCCTAATTGATCTTCGCCTTAAACGGTGACGCATGGAAAAGGTTTTTTAAAGTATGGCACCCCTTTCACCTCCAAAAGCGGCAATTGCTGCTCTGACAAGGGAATTAGGAGGAAATGGAATGGATATTATTCTGATCGGTCCACCGGGATCCGGCAAAGGCACACAGGCCAAGATGATCGTAGACAAGTACCATGTTAAGCACGTCTCCACCGGAGACATTCTGCGAGAGAACGTTCGCAATGGAACTGCTCTTGGAGTTGAGGCCAAGAAGTTCATGGATGCCGGCAAGCTGGTTCCAGACGCTCTTCTTATTGATATCATCAAGGACCGCCTGGCCAAGGACGATGTCAAGGGCGGCTGGATGCTGGATGGTTTCCCCAGAACCATGCCCCAGGCAGAGGCACTGGATAAGATCCTTCCCGCACTCGGCCAGAAGATTGATGTCGTTTTGAACATCGATGTTCCTGATGCAGAGCTGGTAAAGCGCGTGACCGGAAGGCGGATGTGCAAGTGCGGCGCTACCTACCATGTCACTTTCAATAAGCCCAAGGCCGAAGGAAAGTGCGATGCCTGCGGCGGAGAGCTCTACCAGAGGGCGGACGACACCGAGGCCACAGTCAAGCAGAGACTGAATGCCTACCATGCCCAGACCCAGCCTTTGATCGACTACTACAACAAGAGAAAGCTCGTTGCCACCGTTCTTGGCGTGGGCGATATCAAGGCCATCTTCGGCGAAGTGGTCAAGGCTCTGGATAAGTATTAGTGAACCTCTTCACAACTTTTTTCAAACATTTTTTACAGGGGATTCATTTTTTCGTGTCCAGATTGGTTCTCTCCAAAACATTTTAATCATATAAATGATAATAGCCGAACCAGTGAGACGGCACGAAGCTCAAAGCAAGGCATACAATAGTCCTTTTATTGGTCGTTCTGGTAGCATTGTCGATATTTTTGAATATCTTTCCCCAAATCCAAGATAATTCTCTGATAGTCGCTACCGGCTTCTTATCTGCGATAATTGAAATCTATGGTTTTGCAAAAGATCGCAAATCAAAAGATGAATCCCTACCAGGCTGCAATGCAAACCAAACAAATAGCGGGCAAGCATCAATCCAGCAACATTTCAAATCCGCTGAATGCCCAATCACCAACATTACTGGAGGTGCGAAGGGAGATGTGCTCTCTGGAAATTTCAATGGACCGGCATCCTCCGGCGGTGATGCCGTGGACAATCGAGGTTCGACCGGATCGATAAACAAACCCAACGGACCAGTAAACCAGCTTTTCGGCGATGTGATCATCCAGGGATCTGAGAAGCTGCCAATCCCGCGAATTCAGCCCCCTCGGCGCGATTTTATCGGCAGAGAAGAAGAGCTGCAAGAGATCATGGCCAACTTCGATCGGGGTGCGACCATCACCGGATTGCGTGGGATGGGCGGTATTGGAAAGACGGAATTGGCATTGGCTCTGGCAGCCAAGCTCAAAGATCATTTTCCAGATGGCCAACTCTTCTTGAACATGCTGGGCACGAGCAAGGTCCCGCGGAAACCTGAAGATGCTATGGCTCAAATTATTCGCTCTTACAGAGGAGTCAATGCTCCGCTCCCCGAAGATCTTAATGGCTTGAGCGGGCTATATCATTCGATCCTCACCGGCAAAAAGGCCCTGATTTTCTTGGACAATGCCGCCAGCCGTGAGCAGGTTGAGCCGCTAATGCCTCCCGCGGGCTCGGCTCTGCTTATCACTTCCCGCAATAGATTCGCCCTTCCCGGCTTAAAAGAAAAGGATCTCGACGTTCTGCCTCTGGTGGATGCCAAGAAGCTCCTTCTGGAAAGTGCCGGGCGCATCGGCGAGCATGCAGGGGAGCTGGCCGAGATGTGCGGTTGCCTGCCCATTGCCCTACGAAATGCTGCTTATGCTCTGAAAGAGAAGCCGAATATCGGTGTAGCCGATTATATGAAGAGACTGGAAGATGCCAGGGTGCGCCTGGAGCTAGTGGAGGCATCCTTCTCATCAAGCTATGATCTTCTCACCCCGGAGCTACAAAGGCTATGGTCTTTGCTCTCCGTCTTTCCTGCGGACTTTGATCTGGCGGGAGCGGCGGCAGTCTGGGAGAAGGAAAACGATGCTGCAGAAGAAGTGTTGGGCGAGCTAGTGAAGTGGAGCCTGGTGGACTATTTGACTTCTGCCTCTAGCGAAAGAGGGCGCTATAGCCTGCACGATCTGGCGCGCGATTTTTCACAGTCGCGCCTGGATTCTAAATTCAATGCAATGGCTGCGCAACGCCATGCCGAATACTATTATAATGTGCTATCCGTGGCAGACCAAATATTTGCGCAGGGAAAAGAGAACTCCCTTGCTGGGCTCAAGATATTTGATCAAGAGAAAGCTAACATCGTGGCTGGACAGTCCTGGGCTGAAACCAATATTGATGACAATTTTCCTGTTGCTCTCGAACTCTGCAAATCGTATCCCAATGCGGGTGCTTATGTTTTGGATCTGCGCTTCACTCCCCTGCAGAAGATTCCATGGCTTAATGCAGGATTGCAGGCGTCCAGGCAATTAAGAGATCGTGGGACTGAAGGTGCCCACCTGGGCAACCTTGGCCTGGCCTACTCACATCTGGGAGAGCCCAAGAAGGCAATCGAGTACTACGAGCAGGCGCTCAAAATTTCCCGTGAGATCGGGGATCGGAGGGGCGAGGGCAACCACCTGGGCAACCTTGGCAGCGCCTACTCAGATCTGGGAGAGCCCAAGAAGGCAATCGAGTACTACGAGCAGGCGCTCAAAATTTCCCGTGAGATCGGGGATCGGAGGGGCGAGGGCAACCGCCTGGGCAACCTTGGCAGCGCCTACTCAGATCTGGGAGAGCCCAAGAAGGCAATCGAGTACTACGAGCAGGCGCTCAAAATTTCCCGTGAGATCGGGGATCGGAGGGGCGAGGGCGCCGACCTGGGCAACCTTGGCCTGGCCTACTCAGATCTGGGAGAGCCCAAGAAGGCAATCGAGTACTACGAGCAGGCGCTTAAAATTTCCCGTGAGATCGGGGATCGGAGGGGCGAAGGAATACATCTATTCAATATTAGCCTCTATTTGGAAGGCTTGGGTCAGCGAGACCGTGCCATCTCTCTCGCCCAGTCCGCCCTGGCCATCTTCGAGCAGATGGAAAGCCCTCACGCAGAGACCGTCCGCCAAGCCCTCGCCAAATGGCAGAGCTGAAGCTCCCGCAAGCAATCCTTTTATCCCCTCGCCCCACTAGCACCCCCTCATGATATTCGTCTATTCTTTAGGCGGCTCCATCCTTGCGGGCCGCGATGCAGAGAGCCTCAAGGAATACGCCGCCGCCCTGAAGGAGCTGGCGGCAGAGCACCAGATATTCATAGTAGTTGGCGGAGGAAAGATCGCCCGCGAATACATCGGCAAGGCCCGCGCCCTGGGGGCATCGGAGATGTTCTGCGACCTGATTGGCATCGGCGCTACCAAGATCAACTCCGCCCTGCTCGTGGCCGCCCTGGGTGACGCTGCCCCTCAGGAGATCCCGGACAGCTACGCTGGCGCGGCCCACCTGGCCCGCCCCGGCAAAGTGGTGGTCATGGGAGGCGTGGCCCCGGGACAGACTACCGACGCGGTATCAGCTCTTCTGGCGGAGTACGTGCGCGCCGACAGGATCATCATCGCCACATCCGTGGACGGAGTCTACACCGCCGACCCTGAGACCGACCCGGCGGCCAAAAAGCTCGCCAGCATGACCCATCAGGAGCTGGCCCGGATGGCTGCGGGAACGGAGATGAAGGCCGGCTCGCGCTCGCCCGTCGATCCACTGGCCGCCAAGATCATCGAGAGAAGCCAGATACCCACGGCTATCGTTCTGGGCAGCAAAATCGAAAACTTAAGGAAGGGTGCCCTGGGCGGGCACACTGGAACTGAGATCAGACCGGCGTGAGCGTCTTCACCAGGTCTCCGGGCGAGACTATGCCCCACATGGACCCCGCTTCGCTTACCACCAGCTGGCTGGCTCCGGTCCTGCCCAGCATCTTGATCGCCTCATAGATGGGCTCCTCAGAGTCAATGGTCAGGAAACCGCGGTTCATGATCTCCCTGGCTTCCTGATTGGCCCTGCCGTCCGCGACGGCGCGAGCGATGTCTGCCAGGTTGATCAATCCGGGCGAGCTGTCGTCCACCAGCGCCTCGGATATGCCATTGTGCACCAGTATGCGCGACACTTCCTGCAAAGAGGCGGTGGGCGGTATGTGAATGGCCCGCCTGGCGATTCCCTTGACTGCCACCTTGGGCACGGATATCATCTCCTCGATATGGAAGATGATGCGGCTCATGGTGTCGTCCCTGCCGGTAACGGTTCCCCTAATGTAGAGCTTGTTTACCGGAGTGGGGCCGACCTCAATTCCGTCTCCCACATTAAACTCGCGGATGTTTCCGATGATGCGCACCACACCATCGCATTGCTGGGAATGCATGACCTTGTTGAACACAATCTCGCTGGCGGTGGTGCCATCCATCACCACTCCATTGCGGATTACGGGAACGGTTACAACATCTCCCGTGGCTTCGATATTGAGCGCCTCAAAAGCCGATCCTGTAGCTCTGTAGCCACCTTTAGGGCCGGGCACGCCTTCAACCAGGTTAAGCGCTTTGAGGGATTGCATCTGATTTCTGATGGTGCCGGGATTTCTGTCAATCAGCTCGGCTATCTCCTCACCCTTTACAGCTCGTCCTTCAACACGATGAATGTTGATCAATGCGGTTAAGATATCTCTTTGAACAGGTGTCAAGTCCATAATTCGATCGGTATTGTTCATGATTAATGTCCTATATAGATTTATTGATTGAAACAGTGCCTGATAAATTTGAATTAATCCTAATTGATTTTTGCAGCCTTCTTCCCAGAGCAAAATCTGCTAAAACGGGTAATAAAACGCCTTATTTTCTCATAGGACATACGCTGCTCTTTTTATAGGGAAAAGCATTCATCCGCTGCCAGATCTTTTCGACGGGCTCCTCGAAGATGCTCCCCCAGGACTGTGGGTAGCAGGAACATGGATAAACCTGTCCAGAAGGCGTAATGTGCATCCAACTTGTGGCGGCAAAGCATCCAAAGCGCCTGTAGGCCTCAGGAACGGAGAATATGCGGATCTCTCCGCTTTCTCCTGTCTTTTTCACAAATTCGTCGAGAAGGGCGTGATCTTCTGGCAGAAGGGCGGTATTCTGCCGCTCGGACCAGCGGCCAGTTGATACCACCTCAAAGAAGGTGATCTCATGCACGCCCTTGCTCCGCGCCAGGTCATAGAACAATTGCAGCTCTTGCATATTTTCCCGGCGCAGGACCACATAGAGATCCACAAGAAGTCCGGCGGCAAGGGCATTTTCTATGGCCTGCATCGCATCGTCAAATACTCCTTCCCTGCCGCGCATGCTGTCATGCTCAGATCGAATCGGACTGTCCAGGCTGACGTTGACTGCATAGAGGCCTGCTTCCTTCAGCCTGCGGGCCAGCGAGGCCGTAAATCCCGCCCCGGAGGTGAAGATGGTGGAGATGGCCCGGTCGTCTACTGCCGCCACCAGCTCAGGCAGCTCCCGATACAGGGTGGGCTCACCTCCATCGAATATGATCAGAGTGGTTCCCATCTCCAGAATCTGGCCGATGAGATCCTTGACCGTTTGAGGCGCGAGAAGGAGTTTGTTTCCGGAATTGGGCAGAGCACAGTGGGAGCAGCGGTTGGGGCACTCCTCGGTTATGGAAATGGTAACCTGATCTGGAGTGCGCCTGCCCAGCACGGCCTGCATTCTGCTCTCCGCCATCCTGGAGAAGGCCCGGCTGGGGATGGGCGGGATCCAGGTGGAGAGGCACAGCTCCTCCCGGTCTGCGCAGGCGGCAATCTGGCCGTCAAACATCTGAAGAGCGTCCTGGATGAGAGGCAGATGGACCAGTGGGCCGCTGGCATAAACCTTCACCCTTGCCGCCCCCGTCAGGTCCTTCGATACTCTGGCCTCGGCCTTGAGAAACAGGCTGTCGTAGAGTGGGTATGTTCTCTCAGCTTTCCCCCCGTCCTGACTCATCGATAAACATCCTTGGGTTCAAAGACCTTCTCGCCCACGATCTTACCGTCCAGGGTTCGGTAGAAACACGATCGGTAGCCAGTATGGCAGGCTCCGCCCTCCTGCTCGATCAGCAGCAAGATGGCATCCTCGTCGCAGTCGATTCTTATCTCCAGGACCCGCTGATAGTGTCCGGAGGATTCTCCCTTCAGCCAGAGCTTCTTTCGCGAACGGGACCAGTAATGGGCTTTGCCGGTCTCAAGGGTCTTGGCCAGCGCCTCATCATTCATGTAGGCCAGCATGAGAACCTCTCCGGTTCTGGCGTCCTGGGCGACCGCCGGTATCAACCTGTCTGTCATCGGGGAATAATAGTGATATAACCTATAAGGTCCTTGCTACATCGATGAAATGCATCACCTGCAAAGGCCGCGGGCTGTGCGGGCGGCCTGTTTGCCCCATACTGCGCCGCCTGGAGGAGACGGCTGCTCTACCCCGCATCGGCCTGCGCCTGGAGGGGCTGTCCCCGCCAGAGGTCTTCGTGGGCAGACACGGCTATCCGCGGGTTAAAGCCGGCCCGATGCTTCCCGCAAATGGCAGCCTCGACGGACCGGTACAGCCGCCCAGTCTCTCCAGGGACGTCGGCGAGATAATAGCCGCCCGCTCGGCAATGGTCCGCTCCGAGAGCAAGATCGCGATAAAGGATGCGCAGGCACCGGGAAGGATGCTGGAGGCCATCCAGCAGATCGCCCTCTCTTCTGCCCCAGTGGGAACAGAGGTTACCTTTTGCCGGCCACCCCAGGGCAATCTGCAGTTCGACGGAGTGCTCTCCCCCTCCGGTCCGTCCGGCGAGATATCGGGGATGCAGATCACCACCAATCCGCTCATTCCCAGGAAGGTTGACCAGATCGCCGAGGACAGAGATGCAGTTGCCGCTGCTGCGGTGGGCGAGCTTTATGCCAGTGGAATCGGGACAGACCACATTTCTCGCATGCTCTCCCTGGGACTGTTGGGCAGGAAGAGGCGGCTGGTGCCCACCCGCTGGTCGATCACCGCTTCCGATGATATGATTGGAAAGCGTCTTAAGGAGATGGTCATGGACTGCGTCCCGCTCAACGGCTACTACCTTTTCTCAGGCGAGGGCCTGGGAAACCACTTCGAGGTCCTGCTTTTGCCGCAGTCCTTCCGCTTCGAGCTGGTGGAGATCTGGATGGCTCGATCCGTCTGGGCGGAAGAGGGGTTCATCGGCTCAGACGGAGAGGACGCCCGGCCCCGCAGGGGATACAGTCATCTTGCTGGCGGCTACTACGCAGCGCGCCTGGCCGTCCTGGAGCACCTTGCCAGGCGGGGCAGGCAGGCGGGAGTGCTGGCGGTGCGAGAGATCTCTGAGAGCTACTGGGCACCCCTTGGCGTATGGGTGGTGCGGGAAGCGGCCAGAGCGGCCATGAACTCACCGCCGGTGCGCTATTCCAGCCTGGCTGAGGCCCTGGCGGAGATGGAAACGAGGATCAGAACTCCTGCTGGTCAGTGGCGCAAACAGGCAAAGCTCCTGGCGTCCCCAGTGCAGAGGAGTCTGCTGGAGTTCTGATCCGGCCCGCAGTTCCGCATTCACCCGATCCTGTCAGGCAGTCGATTTTTCCGATGTAGACGGACAATACGGAAGATACCCTGGGGAAAGGAAAAAGGATAAAAAAAGAGGTGGTGCTCCTGAGGAGGCTGGCGCCTCATTATTTTCGTTCGGATTCAGACGGGCCGCTCTTGCCTTTACCATCCCCAGCTGTACCAGTAATGGTATGTGAACGGACCGTAGAAGTTGGCGTTCCACCAGGGGTCGAAGTAATTATAGTAATAGTATGAAGGGGTGTACCAGTGATAGGTTGCAGGTCCCCACGATCCAGGATGATGCGCATAATGTCCGTCGTGATTCGGAAACGCCGATGCATTGCTCATGAAACAGAGCATGCCAATGGCCAGGATGGCCAGAGCCAGTTTGATCTTACTCATTTTAATCCTCCTATTCAGTTTCGTCCATAGCAATACCATCCTTACGCATTTATCAGGGTTGTTTTTATGTAGATCTCGGCTCAATGTCACATGAACATCCCGCTGCTTTGCCGGTCACTTTGGATGGCCATAATAGCAGCTTTTCCTGAGGGCCTGCGATCATAAGCAGCAGAGTCCGCCGTTTTTCCGAAGCTGAAGCGATGCAATTGCATACGTGGCAAGTCTATCCGCGAGGCTCCGGGGGAGCGCGCCTATTACGCTGAGCTTTGGGACTTATCAGGATGAGGGATATGATAATGGCATGCTAATGGTATTCTAATGAATAGAAGAAAAGAGCCCAATCTGATCTGGGCCCTTCAGCTTTTCAGTTTGAGTTTTAGTTCTCACTGTCCATTCAGCCACATATTGGCCCAGTAAGGCCAGTTATCCTCAGTGCGAGAGCTGGAGTAGACAGCATTGTATTTTCGAAGCTCTTTGTATGTATTGGCCAGCTCCAGTGCCCCTTGAGGATCATTGAAATTATAAGGGTTTGACAATGCGGAATACACGACTGCACCATCCAGAGCACCGCTGATGCCCTGAGGCCCGTTCAGCCACATATTGGCCCAGTAAGGCCAGTTATCCTCAATGCGAGAGCTGGAGTAGACTGCATTGTGCTTTTGAAGCTCTCTGTATGTATTGGCCATCTCCAATGCCCCTTGAGGATCATTGTAAACGTAGGGATTCTGAAGCGCCTTGTACAGGTCTGCCCCGTTCAGGGCGTTTTGGGGATTATCTACTACATCAGAGTTCTGCATCACTTTGAACAGATCAGCCCTCTCCATAGCAGTCTGAGGGGCCTGGCTCTTGTAAACGCTGCTGAGACTATTGGCTGTCCCCATTCCAATCAAGCCGGCAGTAAGTAAGACGGAAATACAAATCACGCAAATCCTTACGGATATAGATCCTGATTTCGCGTTAGATGTCATTTTTATCACCCTTCCCCGTATCTATCTTTGATATAACTTGATATCAGCAATTACTCTGTCAGAGATATATGAAGGTAAACATCATATGAACTCTTCAGGCATCTCATATGAAGCCTAGAATGCTCATTTTATGACGCGGCTGCTCAGGTTGGCCCCACTACGGCCAGAGCGTTCGCCATCATACCCCTTGCTCTGCTCAGCGGGTGAAAGGACGCGGGGCGCGAGCCTGCTCGGCGATCACGTCTCCTGCATTGCGGTCTGCCATCTTTTCAGCCGGTGGCTCTTGGCAGCATCCTTCGCATCATGTTCCTGGTTATGCATCACATCATGCGACAGACGGCCCGCAATAGTTCCTGCAGGCATCTGAATAGGCCGTTCCTCCGCGCGCCTGGGCCGGTGCATTCATGCCGGCCCGCGCCCAGGCTGGCCTTTGCCCTCTCGTAGCAGCCCTTTGCCAGAGCAGTCCCACCAGGCATATCGATCCTCTGCAGCCCGAAATTCGTGGCGAATTCGTTCACCTTCTCATCGAAGCCCGGCTCGAACCGAAGGCCGGTATCGATCCGGACCACCTTTTTCATGCCGGAAGCCCTGATAGTCGCGCCCAGGTCGCGCCCTTTGCCCGGGTCAGCGTCCTCCTGGCCCATCACCCTCCAGTTGGAGGCCCACATAGGCGTCATGAAGAGGGCCGCGTCCTGATGCTCGGCTAAAGCCCGATCATAGAATTCGTTTCCGCCCAGAGCAAGAGCAATGCAGTCCTCGATTCGCGCTCCACTCTCATCGGCCAGCAAGCTGATCGGGCAGGTCAGACCTGGCAGGTCGCGCTCCAGATTTGCCAGAAAGCCGCCGCATTTGCCATAGAAAATCAGTATCCTGTCTGAAAATGGGCTCAGGCTTTGAATGCCGTCGTACGCTGCATTCCGAAGCCGGTCCAGATCGGAGTGCAGCCCGAGGGCAAGCGGCCTTACCACTACGACAAGCTCCTCTGCCCTGCGGCTCGTGTTGGGGGCGAAGATTCCTGCTTTTCCGGCCTTTCGACCCCGGACCCTGAGGCGCAAGGCGATCTCTTCCTGGCTCAGGAGGAGATGAGGGCGATTCTTCGCCTTCAGCTTGGCAGAAAGGCTCAGAGAATCCTTTCCATCTAAGAGGAGAAGCTCCCTAACCTCTCGATCGGCGGAGAGAAAGCTGGCAAGCTCATCCTCCAGCATCCGGCAGGCGAGTATGGATAGAACAGGCATAATTGATCTGCAATATCGCAATGAAAAAAGCGATGGATTGCTACTACCCTCACGTCCCTATCTTCACCGGCTCCACAATGGACCGCAGCGTGGCAATGGCGGATAGCGCCGCAAGATAGCTGGTTTTGGGATTTCTGGGCGAGGGGACATTCTCCACCAGGGTGGTGATCCTTCCGAAGCTGCCTTCCACCAGAATCTCATGCCGGTTCACGTGGATATTCGGATCGGCCACGATCCTCACCTGCACCTCGCTCTCCCCTGCCGCCAGGAAAAGCGTAGCAGCTACGTTGACATTGGCCGGAAAGGCCTTCACTGCTGCAAGCGCGCTTCCCTCAAAGATCTGCGTCGGCCCGACAAGGGCATCGAGGTCGATATTGTTCTCCCGAATGTATGGCGCGCCCCTGAGACCGGCGGGATTCTTGGTGGTGGTGAGAGTCACCGAGCGAATGGTTCCGATGCTCGCAGACTTGAGGCCGTCAAGGCCAGATATCGCTCCGGAGGGGAGATAGACCCGAGCGCCGTGCTCTTTTGCCAGAGCCTTGATCTCGGCGAACAGCTCGCTGTTTGCCAGCGCTCCCACGCTCATGATCATCAGCTTCTTTCCCGCGACCAGTGCTGCCTTGGCAATGGCGGGAACGGCTTTTTGGCTCGCCGCCTCCACGACCACATCAGAGAGGCTCACCAGCTCATCAAGCTTGACCTTGGCCGGCTTATGCTGCAGGCTGTTGATCAGCGCTGCCGCAGTCTCCGGATTATGGTCGCATACCGCAACTAAATTCGCATCAAACGCGCTGGAGTCCACCGCCTTGGCGATCTCGGCTCCGATAGCGCCGCACCCAACAAGCCCGATCTTGAGAGGCATCGGTGGCTATAAATCAATTGGACATCAAAACCTTTGCGGTATGCTAACCTCAGAGCTTGAGAGATTTGTGGCAGAGGACCTGGGGGAGTGGGACGATTCCAGCACTCTCGTCCCGGAGATCGAAGCTGTGGCGGCAGTCGTCGCCAGAGAAGACTGCATAATCAGCGGCCTTGCAGAAGCGCAGGAGATCTTCGCCTACTTCCGGCTGGCGGCTTCGCCACTGTTCGATGACGGAGAGTTCGTTCCCGCCGGATCTCAGGTCGTCTCCATCAGGGGAAGCGCCCGTGCCGTCCTCCAATCGGAGCGGCTCGCCCTGAACTTCATGGCCCGGATGAGCGGCATCTCCACATTAACCCGGCAATGCGCTCTTCTTGCCGGCAGCAGGGTGCGAATCGCTGCAACCCGCAAAACCACTCCCGGCTTCCGAGCATTCGAGAAGAAGGCGGTCTTCCTGGGCGGCGGCGACATGCACCGGTTCAATCTCTCAGACGCAGTGCTCATCAAAGACAACCACATAGCGATTCTGGGACTGGAGGAATGCCTGCGCCGCGCCAGGGAGCGCGCGAGCTTCACAAAGAAGATCGAGGTGGAGATTGAAAACGCTGCGGACATGATCAAGGCTGCCACAGGTGGAGCCGATATCATCATGTTCGACAACATGTCCCCGGAAGAGATTGCGCGGGGAATAGTGCAATTGCAGGAGACGGGCCTTCGAGATCATCTGATTCTCGAGGCCTCCGGAGGCATAACTCTTGACAATCTGTCCGAATATGCCGCGAGCGGAGTGGATGTGATCTCCCTCGGGGCGCTCACCAGGGACGCGAGATGGATCGACCTGAGCCTGGAGATGCAAACGGACTTAGAGCAAGATTCAAATCAAGAAAGAATATAAACCATAGGGAAAATGCACATAGAAAGGGTGTTACCCAAGATGAGGCGTCTGGTCTATCTGCTCTGTTTTGCCTGCCTGCTGTTTTCTGTTCTCCTCCTGGCATCATCCAGCGGGAAGGATGATACAGATGAGAGCGATGAGATAACCTTCAAGGACTTTTCCCTGAATATTGGAGATCGCGTCGATCTGGGCGACTATCGGATAGAACTCATTGAGATCCAGTCGGTAAGAGATGGGCTGGCGGTGGTCAGAGCCTCCAAGGTAGGCGGCGCGCTTGATGAGCAGAGAGCTCTCCTGCTGGACAGCTCCAACAACTTTGATGGTGGAGCCGACCACGATGGAATCACCGTCACAGTCTCAGATATCTTCGATGAGCAGTCCGCCAGGGTGCGGATCGAATATAAAGAGGGCCTGGGAACGCCAAGAAAGCATGCTTCCGAGAGGCCTGCGGCTGCTCTGGACAAACCCGAGCTTTCTGTGCAAAAAAGCTTCGAAAAGAATCAAATGAGCGTGGGCGATGTGGTCAAGGTTATCATCTCAGTCAAGAACACAGGCAGCGGCCAGGCTCTGGGAATAAAAGCTGATGATTCACCGCCTCTGCCTGAATTCTCTTATGTCGCAGGATATCCACCCAAGATCAAAGAGACACTGGACCCAGGCGAGTCTGATTCGGCGGTCTATGTGGTGGATGCCGTAAAAGAGGGCTCTATCCGCGTTCCAGCCATGACCGTCAGCTATACCGATTCCAAGAAGAATGCTAAATCAAATAGCTCTGATCCATTTAACATTCAGATAAATCCGAAGAGCAAGGCGGATCTGGTCATTGAGCCTGCCAGCCTGACGACGATTCCCCTGGATGGAGAAAGCCTGCTGAACATCAGCATTTCCAACAGGGGAGCAGCATCCGCGACAAGGATCGAAGCTGAAGGGACCGTCATGCCATCAGATGGGCTCCCTGCTACAGGGCTTGATAATAGCATCTTTGAAATAAAGCCCGGCGAAGAAGTGCATTATACGGCCAGGCTCTCAGGCAAAAGTCCAGGAAACTACACCATACGCCTCAAGGTCAGCTATGACGGTGGAGACGGATCGGTAATCCGAGAGGCCAGCGCGAAGGTGTTTGTCCTGGAACGAGAGTATAAATATCAATATTTACTACTTATTATCCCAGTTGTACTTATCATCGCCTGGGTTTACCGACGGTACAAAGTGTATAAATATTAAGAAGAAGAGATGTGTTAAGATACATGTTAAGATTTCCAATGTTGCGGACTTGATATCATGCTCAACGTACTGATGCTCGGCGTAGGACAATGCGGAAATCGAATACTTGACGCCGTAAATAAAGAAGCGTTTGGGGGTGGCGGAGCCGCGAGGCTTGCCAAGTATTATCTGCGCCCCAAATTCCCCAGTCGAGTGGAGACTCTTGCCGTAAATACGGCCATAAATGATCTCAAGGAGCTTCGTTTTACCACTGCCAAAGACCGGCTGCACGTTCCCAACCTGCACGGTGTGGGCGCCAACAGAAATGTGGGCAAGCGGGCCTTCATGGATAATCGGGACCTTATCATGGGTGAGATCGAGAAGAGGGGTGACTTCGATATTGCCTTTGTGATAACATCCACCTCCGGCGGGACCGGCTCATCATTCACGCCACTGCTCATAAACGAGTTGAAGAGACAATACCGGGAGATCACAGTTGTCACAATAGCCATCCTGCCGGCTCGAGAAGAAGGTTCCATCTACCTGCAAAATGCCGCCTTCTGCATGAGAGAGCTGATGGAGGTTGATGCGGAGGGCATAATCCTGGTCGATAATCAGTACATGAAACGGATCAGTGGCGATATTGCCTCTGCCTACGACAAGATCAACGATATGGTCGCCAAGCGCCTGTTATTCCTGATAGAGTCCCTTGATTCCGAGATGCTATCCGTAACCGATCTCGGCGACTTCAAGACGGTCATGAATGGAGGGCTTCGCATCGGTACAATGGGATTTTATCAGGCCGACAGCAAGAATCAGTCCATTCGGGATGCCATCGAGAACAGTCTCAAGCCGGCGAATCTGCTCTTTCCTTCTCACGTCGCCGACGATGCGGCCCGGGCCATGATCATCATCCAGGGGCCCAAAGAGCATCTGGATGTGGATGAGATCACCAAAGAGGTCGAGAGGCTCACCGCCAGCGCAGGCCACGTTTTCAAGGGAATTGTGATAAAGAAGGGTCCAGTCAAGGTGCTCTCTGTCTTCACCTTCGCCAGTGCGTCCGAACTGGAATCTATCTATGCCCAGGCAGCGCGAGGCATGCAGGACGAGAAGGATAAAAGGTGCAGAGCCAGAAAGCAGCTCGACGATGCCTTTGCGCATATCGAGGATTTGGAAGAAATCTATTGAAAGATGAAAGAAAAATGATCAAGCGATAGAGTATTCCTGCAGAGCTCTATAACTCATTTTTTCAGGGAAATCATGTGCTTATTTGGTCCGCGCCAAATCCCTTCTTCACTAAGATCTCCTTAATCCTCTGGATATGGTTTCCCTGTAGCTCTATCAGGCTCTCTTTCACAGTGCCCCCGCAGGCCAGCTTGGACTTGAGATGGGTGCAAAGCTCCTGAAGGTCGATCTCATGAGGATCAATGCCTTGGATCACCGTCACCTCTTTTCCATACCTGCGCTTCTGTACTTTTACAGCTATCCTTTGCTGCTCCTTGGCTACCTCCTCGCAGATGCAAAGCTCAGCAGGAAGGCCACAGACGGTACACATTTGAGAACTCATTTGGTGGCAGTTACCTCCGCAATATATCAACGATAAAGCCGATTATGCTATTAAAATCTGATGGTGTGTTTCAGGCACGAGATCGACCTC
>Ga0209099_1001873_pt1 | contig 19730 bp, 16 predicted proteins | sample AD_JPNHW2_MetaG_FD_184430 | JGI IMG/M metagenome (GOLD analysis project Ga0209099, IMG submission 184430) | Active sludge microbial communities of municipal wastewater-treating anaerobic digesters from Japan - AD_JPNHW2_MetaG (SPAdes) (version 2) | ecosystem: Engineered > Bioreactor > Anaerobic... | reverse complement strand
GAATAAGGGGATTGGGTTTGATGATCTGGTTTGGTCGATTAAAGCCCTGCGGGAAGCTCAAAAACAGGCAGGAGAGAAGGTTTTCTTGAGTCTTGCCTTTATTTATCCGGCTCCTTTAATGGGGAAAGTCACCTTACGGCAAGTTGAAGAAGATAATATGCGGTTGTTGAAGGAAACCATGCCTGATAGTGTTATGATTACTCCGCCGGGCCCGTTTTTGCATACGAAGTGGTATAATGAGAAAGATAAATTCGGTTTTCAAATTGACAGTTCGCTTATTAAAACGGCGATGTCGTATGAATACGTATTGTATAAACCGCCGCATTTGTGGCCGAAACTTGATATTTCTTTGGAAGGCAGGAGTTTTGCGCAGCTTCTTGTGGAATGCAATGATTTCCGCGTTCGCGTTGAAAATGAGCTGCATATCCCGACGGATATTTCCGACGAGCATTTTTTGATGTTTTACGCGGCTGGAATCCGTTCGGCTGAACAGATTGAAAAGATGAAAGCCGAGACTATGCTGGATATTGTCTCGTGCGATTATAGGGTTACCAACCAGCTTGCGCGAAAGGTGAACGAGTTTAGCCGCAAGTTGACTCAAACATGATTGGTGATCGGTTTTCGGTTAACGGTTAGCGGGAAAGTTTATAACGCTAACCGAACACCGATAACCGCTAACCCATGGTAAAACACATATGAAAATCGTAACATTACAACAAATCCAAAAGAATTATTTATTAGGCAAGACAATTATTAACGCGCTGAAGGGAATTAACCTTGAGGTGGAGAAAGGTGAGTTTTTGGCGCTTGCCGGTCCTTCGGGAAGCGGTAAAACTACTGTTTTAAATGTGCTTGGTTGTATTGATAAACCTACTTCCGGAAAAGTCTTTATTGACGGGCAGGAAATTGGCGGGCTTTCCAGTGATGCTTTGGCGCAGATACGGGCTGATAAAATCGGGTTTGTTTTTCAGAATTTTAACCTGCTGCCGGTTTTGACAGCTCTTGAGAATGTTGAATATCCGCTTTTGAATAAATCAAATGCCGGCGGCAATAAACGGGACCTGGCGATGAGCGCTCTTGAAAGCGTGGGATTGGGGAAATTTGCCCAACACAGGCCGCTTGAATTAAGCGGCGGACAGCAGCAAAGGGTTGCGGTTGCCAGGGCGATTGTAGGCGCGCCGCTTATGGTGATTGCTGATGAGCCGACGGCGAATTTAGACCATAATACCGGCCTTGAGATTCTGCATCTGATGAAGAAAATAAACCAGGAGCATAAGACGACGTTTATTTTTTCAACGCACGATCAGAAAATTATGGATATGGCTGATCGCGTCGTCAGGATTTGGGACGGAGAGATAGCGCCATGATCACGTTAAAGATTGCCGTCAGGAATATTTTCAGGCACAGGACCCGCACTATTATAACGCTTTCAACAATCGTATTCGGGTGCGTTGCGCTTATTTTTGCCGGAGGATTTTTTGAGGATATTTTTGATCAAATGCGCGAAAGTTATATCCAGGCGCATACCGGCCATATCCAGATCTTCCATAAAGGGTTTTCAGAAAAAGGCGTTATTGAACCGTACAAATATTTGATTAAAAATCCCGACGAGGTTTCGGATATTGTCCGTACTTTAAAAGGGGTTAAGTTTGTCACTCCCCGGTTAACGTTTTCCGGTTTACTCAGTACCGGAGAAAACACCATTTCTTTCATGGGAATGGGGGTTGATCCTGCGTTTGAAAAAGCGTATCCTTTGAAAAGCAATGATTTGCGCCAAACGACAAAAAGCCTGACGTTAGGAGGCGTCCTTGTTGTTTCCGGCAAGAACCTTGATCCGAAAGATGAGTTTGAAGTGATGCTCGGTAAAGGGCTTGCCGCTTCAATGGGGTCCCGCGTCGGCGACGGGCTGGTTCTTTTAACGAATACGACATCAGGTTCCGTGAACGCGCTGGATGTCAGCGTGAAGGGTATTTTTTATACGTCATCAAAGGCGTTTGACGATATTTTCATACGATTGCCGATAAAGACAGCGCAGAAACTTCTTTATACTGATTCGGTACAATCGGTCGTGGTGATGCTTGATAAGACAAAACATACCGCCGAAGTTAAGCGGGAACTTGAAAATATTTTCCGCGCCAAGAAAATGGATCTTGAGGTAAAAGCATGGAATGAGATCTCCGATTTTTATTCAAAAACTGTCGTATTGTTTAACCGGTTGTTCCTGATTATTAAGATCGTGATTATCGTGGTTGTGATCCTCAGTATTTTCAACACGATGAATATGGCAGTCTTGGAGCGGGTTAGTGAGATCGGCACAATTATGGCGATGGGTGCTAAACGGAAAAACGTCTTGAAGTTATTCATGTACGAAGGGATAGCGCTTGGTGTTATCGGCGGGGCGATCGGTGTTGTCCTAGGCGCACTTGTCACGTATTGTATTTCTGTCATCGGTATCCCTATGCCGCCTCCGCCCGGAGCCACGATGTCGTTTTTATCGACGCCTAAAGTTGTGCCGTCAATGCTTTTGTTTTCATTTGTTTTGTCGGTGGTAACAGCGCTTATTTCTTCCTTGTATCCCGCATATACGGCTTCACGGTTAGAGATAGCAGAGGCGCTTCGGCATAAATAGTTCAAAGTGCAGAGTTCAAGGTTCAAAGTAAAAGCAGATTGCCTGCCTGCTGCGGGCAGGCCGCGCCCATTGTTCGTTGTCTGTGGGGTAAATCGGGCTCGCAATGACGAGATGAGTTCATAGTGCAAGGTGCAAAGTTCCCGCCATTGGAACGTTGGCGGACAGGCAATGTTTGAGTTCCGCCAGAGGCGGGGTACACATTTTTAGATTGCCACGCCCATTGTTCGTTATCTGTGGGGTAAATCGGGCTCGCAATGACGAAAGAATTGTCATTGCGAGGAGCCCGATAGCATAATCGCAAGGCGACGCGGCAATCTAAAATAACAGAAGGGGACATTTTTCAAGCGTACTAAAACGATTTTGAGTCAAACAGAAAAGTGTCTCCTGACCATAGACTATCGACTACTATGATGAAAAAACTTTTATTCATAACATTCTTATTTATTCCAGCCATTTGTTTTTCCGAAATGGTTCCCGAAGAAATTATCAAGAAAGTCGATGAGGTACGCAGCCCGCAGATCGATTACACCACAACTGTGCAGGTGAAGAATTTTTCCGCTTCCGGAGAGGGACAGAACTCTACATTCGAAGTGTTGGTAAAAGGAAGCGAAAAGACCGTGATTAAAACTATTCTTCCAGAGGTGGAACGGGGGAGAGTCCTTTTGATGCGGGATAGGAATCTCTGGGCTTTTTTCCCGAATGTTTCCAAACCGCTGCGGTTGTCAATGCAGGAGCGGTTGACCGGGCAGGTTTCCAACGGTGACATCGCGCGGGTTAATTTATCGGGTGATTATACGCCGAAGTTGTTGCGCAAAGAAAAAATCGGGGACAACGAGTATTTCGTCGTCGAACTTATTGCCAAGACTCCCGATGTGACATACGGAAAAGCTATTCTGTGGGCGCAGGTGGATAATTTCTGGCCGCTGAAGGCTGAGTTTTATGCTTTTTCAGGCCGTTTGATCAAAATTTGCAGCTATGACGAGTATAAGATGCTTCCTGATATTATGCGGCCGACCCGATTAGTACTTGAAGATCCGATTGTGAAAGGGAAGAAGTCTATTATTACGTATGATTCAATTACCATAGAAGAACTTCCGGAAAAGTATTTTCTTAAAGATTATATGAAAAAGTTAGTTGAATAGTTTACAGAAAGCAGTGGTGTTCGGTTTTCGGTTAACGGTTAGCGGAAAAACTTATACGCTAACCGAACACCGATAACCGCTAACCAAAATTATTGTGAAAAATTGTAAAACAGTCGTAATAGCATCAGTTTTTTGGGTTATGTTCGTAGCATTTGCGAATGCGTTTGAATTTAATCCCCACGGCATAGTTAAACAGGAAACTGCTGCGCGAATTTCCCCACCTCGGAAATTTACGAAGTTAAAAGAAGAACTGCAATTGATCGGTAACGGTGAAATCTCCAAAAACCTTAATTTTAAAATGAGCGGGCGGTTTTCTTACGATCCGGTATACCGCTATACCGATACGTTTCCGGTCCAGGTTCGTTCTGATCAGCAGAGTCAGATAGAATTGCGGGATACCTACCTTGATTATTCCAAGGGGCCGTTTGATCTGCGACTGGGGAAGCAGCAGATTGTGTGGGGCGAAGCAGTTGGATTGTTTTTTGCCGATGTTGTTAATGCCAGGGATTTGCGTGAGTTTGTTTTGCCTGATTTTGATATGATCAGAATCCCGCAATGGGGGACTGATTTCGAATATACCAAGAACGCGTTCCACGCGGAGTTTGTCTGGCTGCCGGGGATTACCATGAATAAATACGGGGTGACCGGGTCTGAATTCCAATTCCCGTTCCCGGTTCCTGAAGGGACTTTATACACGTATGTGGACCCGCAAAAACCGAAAACCAGTTTTAATAACAGCGAGGCCGGGTTGCGGCTGTCATATCTATTGAACGGCTGGGATACCAGCGTGTTTTATTATTATACCTGGGATAAGGCCCCTGCCATGTACCGGACTATTTCCTCGTCGGGAGTGTATCAATTCAGCCCGCGCTACAATCGATTGAATTTAGTTGGAAGCACCTTTTCCAAAGAGCTTGGCGATTTTGTACTCAAGGGGGAGTTTGTTTTTAACCGTAAGGGCAATTTTTCCATTATGGATGCTGCTGATCCTGATGGCATAAGCCGTAAAGATTTCATCGATTATCTTATCGGGCTTGATTACACGTTTTGGGGTAAAATTGATACGAACGTTCAGTTCATGCAGCGGGTGATTTTTGACTACGACAAGAGATTATTAAATGAACGCAGCGTAAATAATTCAGTTTCATTTTGGGTGAGCAGAAAATTCTTAGAAGATAGACTTGAAGCCGAGTTTTTGGTTATTACAAGCTTAATGGAGCCGGATGTTATGTACCGGCCGAAATTAACGTATACGTTTAAAAATAATTGGAAATGCCAGGTTGGGTTTGATTTGTTCCAGGGCGTTTCAGGCGGCTTGTTCGGCAAGTTTGAGAAGAAGAAGCGTGTATATACTCAAGTAAGCTATACGTTTTAGTTCATAGTTCAATGTTCAAGGTTCAAAGTTTGAATTCCGTCAGAGGCGGGTAGCCTACCTTTAGATTGCTTCACCCATTCTAATTTTATATTTTTGGGTAAATCGGGTTCGCAATGACGAGATGAGTTTATAGTGCAAGGTTCAAGGTTCAAAGTTTGAATTCCGTCAGAGGCGGGTAGCCTACCTTTAGATTGCTTCACCCATTCTAATTTTATATTTTTGGGTAAATCGGGTTCGCAATGACGAGATGAGTTTATAGTGCAAGGTTCAAGGTTCAAAGTTTGAATTCCGTCAGAGGCGGGTAGCCTACCTTTAGATTGCTTCACCCATTCTAATTTTATATTTTTGGGTAAATCGGGTTCGCAATGACGTTATTTTAACCGTCATTGCGAGGAGCGATTAATTAAGTCGTAATCGCGACGTGGCAATCACGTTTTTACATTGAATGTTGAACTAATCGAGCCTTTTCTGACGGGACAAGAATATAGACTTTGAACATTGAACCTTGCACTTTGAACTAATACAGCCGTTTCTACGGAATAAAAATCTAGACTTTGAACATTGAACCTTGCACTTTGAACTAATCTACGAGTTTTTATTCGGAAGTGCGGTGCGAATCGCCCGCATCAAATCTTCTTCGCTGCAGCTTTTAGGCAGGTAACAATTCCCCTCACTATCCAAATTTATATTCTCAAGAATTCCCTGTTTCCCGCTTAAGAACTGGAAGGGTAGATTGGTGATGAAAATTATCGGTGTGTGCGCGGTTACGGGGTTTGCGCGGATTTTCGTCGCTACGCTATCGCCGAATGCTTTCGGCATCAGGATATCAAGCATGATTAAGTCGGGAGCTTCTTCTTCAACCTTCTGCAGGCATTCTTCCCCGTCATAGGCAGTAACTACCGTGAATCCTTTTGTTTCGAGGGTGAGTTTGAGGATTGCGATTATATCAGGTTCGTCATCCACAATAAGAATTTTTGCAGGCATTTTCTTATGATGTTATTGTAGAGAAGTCGATGTGCGGATAGAAGAGCTTGAGCTGTGCCATTTGCTGGCTTGATGCCTGTTTAAAGATGTCGGATTTCTCAACGAAGAAATAGCGCAGATCATCCGCGGCCATTATGAATTTATTGTTTAACTTATCGGGGTCAGTTGGTTTCCCCAGGAAAATTTGAGCTATAACCGGCCTTTTTTTCTGCTCGCACTCATTTTTTATATTTTTGAGGTCGAGGCACATAGCGATTGCCGGCGCGCCATTGACGCTATCATATGTTTTGATCCCGCCTATTTCTGAAAAAAGCAGGAAATCATAGGTAAGTTTATGCTTGGGATTAATGGTAATGCACATGTAATCCATATTCAATTTTACCGAGGCGTAATCAAAAAGCAGTTTGAAAAGGTTGAATACAACCAGCATTTTTGTGGAATTGGTCATCATGGAGATGCCTTCGGAAAAGAGCTCGTTGTCGGTTGCCAGCATTGCAATTTCACAGATACGGTAGTTTTTTTGACGCAAAGCGGCAAGTTCCTGGCTGTAGAGATTGTCCATGGGCAGGCCGATGCTTGTGTCAGGGATGATAGTGACGGTCGAAATGAGCGTATCTTCAAGTTTTCCGATAAACGTTGTGGTTTGGGGGAGCGCGTTAAAGATCGAATAACGCATATGTGACGTCGTGTGTTTCACGTAACCGCGTTCAAGATATTCCCGGTACACAAGCGAGTATGCCTCTTCGGTTTCCTGCCGGGTGCGCGCAATACGGTACTCGATTGTTTCTAATATTGTTTCCGGGTCGGTTATATTCATAGTTTAGGCGTGAATCCTGTGGGCGTTGTGCCCGAGTAATTCGTTAAAAATAAATCGGAGATATTCCCGCCGGTTGTTGGGATCCATTATGCTGAAGCGAATGCCTTTGGTAAACATGCCGTTTGATTGTTTTTGGCACCAGGCAACCGTCGTACGTACTGTTATGGGATTTTGATTGTTATAGAGGCGTAACGAAACAGTGATGTCTGTCCAGGGAGTAATTTCGCATGAATCGGTGAATTTGAGGCCGCTGGCACTGATATCGTTTGCTACGGTAGGTTTTGACCACTGGGCGTTGAACGGAAGCTGGTACGAAACAAGAACAGGAGAGGTCAGACGGTCAGTTTTACGTTTATCTTCCGAAAGGATCCTTTTGAGTGTTTCATATCTCATTGTTTTGCCTTTTGTGATGTTGCAAGCTTGACCAGCCTATCTTTTAAAGTATGCGCTATAGTTTGGTAGATGTCAAGATTTTCTCCGCTGCCGGAACTTAATTCTTGCGGGGTGAGCGGTTTTCCGAAAATGACGCGAATTTTACGAGGACGCGGGAATAATTTATCAGGCGGCCAGGCATCATGAGCGCCGTCAATATAAACGGGGATGACGGGAATAGCAAGTTCTTTTACGAGTATGCCTATCCCCGGTTTAAAATCTTTGATTGTGCCGTCAGGAGAGCGGTCGCCTTCAGGGAAGAGGCAGAGGATTTTGTTATTGTTCAGTACGTATCCGCAGAGCCCGAGGCTTGTTTCCAGCGTGCTTGTTGGTTCAATGGAGATAAACCGAAGCAGTTTCTTGAGCCATTTGACCGTCCAGGAGTCGATATACAGCGTGTAGCCAAGGAAGTAGGTTTTAAAAAGTATTTTGTTCGGTAATGCGGCGGCAACCAGAGGGCCGTCAAGGAAACTGGTGTGGTTTGGGCAGAGAATAAACGGGCCTTGTGTCGGGAGGTTTTCGCTGTCACGGCTTGTTAACCGGAAATAGGTTACCGTTAAAGCCCGTAAAATAAGCGCAAGAATAGTATTTGCCAGCAACGCTATAAACGATTGGTTTAAGACAACGTTTTGTTGTATTTTTTCGTCGGTTGTCTGCCGGACGATTTCATGCAAGCTTGTAGATACCGGTATTTCTGACGCAGGGGTTTTGAACTCCTGCTGGAGTTCTATAAGGACATCCCGGATTGTTGCGATGAAAAAGAAACGCTGTTCATCAAGTTTGCGTTCGGTTATTTTTTGCAGCTCGAGAAATAAACCTACGCGTTCCAGGGAATCAAGGCCGAGGTCTAATTCCAGATGGTCACCGATGTGGATTTCCCTTTTAAGCATTTTTGAGAAATGAGTGATGATTTTCTGCGAGAGCGGCTGCGCAAGAAGAGCCGTGTCTTCAGGGGAGAGTTCCTTTGTATTTTCTTTTGCCTCCGAGTATTTTGCGTATTTCAGGTAATTTCTCTCAACTTCGTACCGTTTGATCTTACCCAGTATTGTGCGGGGTAGATTTTCCGTGATGACGAGATATTTTTGTATTCGTTGGTACGGCGCTAATTTAAGGGAGAGATTCTCGATGTGCCAGCGGATCTTATCTTTAATTTGCCCGCTTCCGCCGTGGGAAATAAAGTATGTAAGGTCCGGCACGATTATCGCTGTTAACTGGTCTCCCGAGCGGCTGAATTTTGGTTTAAAAATACAGAGTTCTTCGATAAAGGGGCATTGTTTGTAATGCGCTTCCAGTTCTTCAGGGGATACTTTCTTGCCGGAACTTAAAATGATTGTTTCATTTGTCCTGCCGGTAATAAAAATGAAACCGTCAGCGTCAATATATCCGGCGTCTTGCGTATAGAGCCAGCCGTCCTTGATGCGTTGTGAGGAGCCTGCGTCATCCTTGTAATAGCCGCGCATGATATTGTCGCCATGGACCAGGATTTCTCCGTTTACGACTTTGATTTGAATGCCCGGCAGAGGTTTGCCTGCTGAACCGATTTTTGTTTCCCCGGGAAGATTGAACGATACTACAGGCGCTGCTTCTGTAAGGCCGTATCCTTCAAGGAGCGTAAAACCCCAGGAGGCAAAAGCCGTGGCGATTTTTGGCTCTAACGCAGCAGACCCGCTAATGAGCAGACGAAGATTTTTCCCGAGTTTCTTATGTATTTCGTCAAGGATCCCCGATGCCGGGTTCATGCCGAATAATTTCCGGCATGGCGCGTTGATTGATAAAGCAATACCGGTCAGCAATCTTTTTGTAAAAGGAAGATGAGCTATTGTATAGGTAATAGTATCATAAAAGACCTTAAAAAGCCGCGGCACTCCCAGAAGCATTGTTACGTTTGTTTGCCGCATGCAGTCGCCTATCTCTTCAAAATCGATATTCGCCGGGAAACTTATTGTTGCGCCATTCAATAAGGGAAGGAGCAAGGTGACCATAAATGGATATGTGTGATAGAAGGGAAGTATGCAGATAAAACAATCCGTCGGTTTCATGATATCCAATTTTTTCAGGGATTCGATATCTGCCAGGAAATTTTTATGAGAAAGCATAACCCCTTTTGGCAGGGCGGTTGTTCCTGAAGTATAAACAAGGCTTGCCAGGTCATGAGAAGAAATTTCCGGGGATTGGAAAGGCGCGGTTTCCGGTTCGTGACCGGGTTTAAGTTCTTCAATGGAATCGATAGTTAATACCGGAATTGTTTGGTTTTTTAAGGCATCTTTTAAAATAGGGAGTAAATTAGTGCTGGTGATAATGAGTTTTACTTCAGAATGGTGCAGAAGGTGTGTTAATTCCGGCGCTTTTAAAAGTTGATAGAAGGGGACCGCGACAGCTCCGTTCGCCATTACAGCAAAATAGGAGATAGGCCAGTACGGCGTATTTTCAAGGATTATAGCGACGGGTGTACCTTTTTTGATCCCCAGGTTATTTTTGAGAAAATGCGCTAAGAAATCAATTTTCCTGATACATTGGCTGAATGTGTAGCTTTGGTAGGTAGCGCCTGATTTGAAGAAAATCGCATCTTTGTCCGGGAATTCTGAGCAGGTTTGTTTGAATATCCCATAGATATGGGGAACAATTTCTGTATTCATGAAAAGCATTATACCATACAGTTTTATACCGGACAAGAATCGAATTGTGATAAGTCTGGTATTTTCAAGGGGTTTAAGCCTTGACAAAGGGGTCCGTAAGTGGTATACTTTCTTACCTTTTTGCCGAATTGGCAATTCTTGAAATCTAATAGAGAGAACGTATGGTATCAGATAAACAAAAACACATTGGACTAGGTCAGGTTTTTGCAAGTACCATCCAGTCTTTCAGGAATCATCCGCAGCTTTTTCTTCCTTTTGTCGTATTCTTCATTCTTGAAATCGTGGTGCTGCTTTTTGTTTTTATTATACCGCGAGACCCGATAGTCAAACTCTTTGGACCTCCTATACGTACGTTGTGGGGTGAAGGGTTTCTGCACTATCCTTTTAATTTCATACTTTTGCCGAAACTCGCCTCGCTTTCCAGGCTGGTTTTAACGGTTTTTGCCGGTTCTTTTACCACCGGTTGGGCGGTTTTTCTTGTTTGGGCGCTTTACCAGAAGAAGACACTGCGTATTTCCGAAAGCGCTTCTGAGGCATTCAAAAGATATATGTCGCTTTTTTTCGTGGTTCTCACCGTTACGCTCGTTTTATATTTCTTTGGAAAATTGATTGGTATCGGCTTATTGAAGTATTTCGGCGCAGGGCATGCGAAGTTGCTTTTTATTCCAGCACGCGTATGGCTTGGGCCTATTGAGGCGTGTATCGGATTCATTTTAAGTATTGTAGTCCAGGCGATCTTTATTTACGCGGTGCCGATTCTTTTGTTGAATAATGATAAGCCGATTCGTTCCCTTGCCCGTTCCGTCGGGATGTTTCGTCGCCTTCCGGTTGTTACCACGTTATTGGTTTTTTTCCCCATCCTTTTATATGTGCCGATTATCGTGCTTTTGAGCAATACACAGTTTCTTATCGGCAGGGTTTTTCCCGAGTTTGTCTTATTGGTCCTTTGCGCGGGGAGTGTTATCACGTCGCTTGTGATCGATCCGTTCATTACTGTTGCCAGCGCCTTTATTGTTATTAAGGATAAGGAGGCGCGCCACTCATGAAACGGACACTTGTGCTGGTTGTTGTTATGCTAAGTTTTGTTTTGGCAGGGTGCGGTGATGACCGCTATGCCATGGAAAAACGTTTTTGGCAGGCGCAAAAGCAGATGGAGAAGATTTTCCGTAATCCCGATGCTTCGCCGCCGAGAGAATTGGCACGGGTTGTTGCCGTCCAGGAAGCTTTTTCGAAACGGTATCCGAAAACAGCGCTTGCGGTTTCAGCGCAATTTAATATCGCCCGCCTCTACCTTGTCAAAAAAGATTATCGCAAGGCCCGTCTCCAGCTGCAAAGAATAGTGCGGGAATATACTAAGTTTCCGGCGGTATGTGCCGAGGCGGTATTTTTGACGGGGAATTCTTATGAAATTGATGATAAGTGGGGTTTGGCTCTTGAGCAGTATAAGAAGATAATGCAGGTGTATCCGACAACCCGCCGCGGTATGGATGTCCCGGTGTATATCGCCCAGCACTATAAAATTAAATATCAACCCGATAAGATGCTGGGAGCTTTCCAGGAAGCAAGTTTGCATTATAAAAATCTCGCGCAGAAATATCCGCTTACCCCGTTTGGTTATACGAATTATATGCTGGCGGTCAATTGTTATATTGCCGTCAATGACTGGCAGAGCGCGTTATCGACGTTGGATTCTATGGCACAGGTGTACCGCGATAAACTGCCTCTTGACGGTATTTATATGAATATGGCGGGCATTTATTTCAGGGGATTCAAGGATAAGATAAAAACCAAGGAAATGCTGGAAAAGATCCTGAAAGAATATCCCAAGGGTAGGTTTGCCAAGATGGCAACGCTTTTGATCAAGGAGCTTGATAAGAAGTGAGTGACGTTAAGATCTCTTACGACCAGGAAAACGGCGCGTTATTGCAGAGTTTCTTGAATTGCACCCTGAAAGAAATTATGGCGGTTATTCACGCCGAATGCGGGTCTTTGTTTTTATTTGATTCCGAGCATGAGGAGCTTGTTTTAAGTTCTTTTTATAACGCGCAAAAGCTTTCTATCCGGGGGATGAAAAAAAGGATCGGCGAGGGTGTTTCCGGTAAAGTCATTGATATTAAAGCCCCTGTTTTGGTGAAGGATATTAATTCCGACAGCCGTTTCAAACGCAACGGTTTTGGCCATTACCGTACCAATTCGTTTATTTCAATACCTATTTTTAGCGCCGACAGGCTTTTAGGTTTGATCAACCTTACCGATAAATCAACGGGTGAGCCGTTGAGTGACAATGACTTGAAGATCGCCGTTACGATTTCGCGGTATGCGTGTTTGGCGTTCGACAGCGTTCATAGTTACACGCTTTTAAGGCAGGAGAAAGAGAATCTTGATAAACAGAAGGCGCTTATTGAAAAATACGCTTCCGTGGGAAAACTTGCTACCGGGGTAGTCCATGAAGTTAATAATCCGCTCGACGGTATTATGCGCTATACGCATATGCTTTTGGATCATGCCCCCGAGAAATCCGTTGAAAAAGAGTACCTTCTCGAGATCCAAAAAGGGTTGCAGCGTATCGCCCATACCACGAATTCGCTCCTTGAATTTTCCCGGCAGGTCAATTCAGGTTCGGTTGTCCATTCTAAGAAGATCGTTAAGATTTCCGAAGCGCTCGATGACGCGCTCGATTGTTTTTCGGAGCATTTAGGCGGTATCCACGTTGTTAAGAAACTGGGCCACCCGCGCGATCATATTATTGATCTTGGTTTGCACCACGTGTTTTTGAATATTATCAAGAATGCGATTGAAGCAATGTCCGGCACAGGGGAACTTCTTATTGAAACGCAGGAAACCGCCGGAATGTTTTCTATAAGTTTTCAGGATTCAGGCGTCGGAATACCGGATGATATTGCCGGGAAGATATTTGACGCGTTTTTTACGACAAAAATAGTAAATAAAGGTACGGGTTTGGGGCTGGCTATCTGTAAGGAAATGGTCGGCCGCTACGGCGGAAAAATTGAAGCAACAAGTTGTGCGCAATCCGGAGCCCGGTTTACCGTTTTAATCCCCGCAAAATTCCTCGAATATGCAAATTCCCAAGTCACCGTGTAATGTCAATAATAAACGTATCCTGATTGTTGATGACGAGCCGTTGGTACGAGGTTCATTGCGTGAGATGTTGAGCCTCTGCGGTTATACGGTATCAATCGCGTCAAATGGCCGTGAAGCGGCTGATATCCTGAAGAATTTCCCGGCCGATGTTGTTATAACTGATATGCGGATGCCTGAGATGGACGGGATACACTTGTTGAAATATGTTAAAAGCGAGTATCCTGAGATGCCTGTTATTATGATGACAAGTTTCGGCAGTATCGATACCGCGGTGAGCGCCATGAAAATGGGCGCGTATGATTACATTACCAAACCGGTCATTGACTCGGAAATAAAATTAATACTGGAGCGCCTGATTAATGAAAGAAATCTTGAGAAAGAAAATGCGAAGCTTAAAGAGCAGCTTTCCGAGGTCGTGAAAGAATCGTTTTATGATTTGGTCGGTAAAGATGAAAAAATGCAGAATTTGTACCGTCTTATTGAGGCAGTTGCCGATACACGCGCTACTGTTTTAATCCGCGGTGAAAGCGGTACGGGAAAACGGCTTATTGCGCATGCGATTCATAAGCATGGCAGTACTGGCGAGCAGAAAAAACCTTTTGTTGAAGTCAGTTGCGGCGCTTTGACTGAAACACTACTTGAGAGCGAACTGTTTGGCCATGTCAAAGGCGCTTTTACGGGGGCTTTTAAGGACCGGGTCGGTCGGTTTGAGCTGGCTAATGGCGGGACGATGTTTTTGGATGAAATTGACGCGTTTTCGCCGGCACTCCAGGTGAAACTTTTACGCGTCCTTCAGGATGGCGAGTTTGAGCGCGTGGGTGATTCAAAAACCTTGAAAGTCGATGTGCGGATCCTTGTGGCAACGAATCAAAATCTACCGGATCTGATCGCCCAGGGGAAGTTCCGTCAGGACCTGTTTTACCGGCTGAATATTATTTCTATCGAAGTGCCGCCGTTGCGCGAACGCAACGGCGATATTTGTCTTTTGGTGCAGTCATTTATCAAAAAGCACGCCCGGCATATGAATAAGAAAATTGAATCAATTTCTCCGGAAGCTATGCAGGTGTTAATGAATTATTCGTGGCCCGGGAATGTGCGTGAGCTTGAAAACGCGCTTGAAAGAGCGGCTATTTTATCGAAGACGCCGGTTATTCAAGCGCATGATCTGCCTGATTTCCTGATACATCCCAAAAAACAGGAATCTGATACGGCGGGTGGTATGCAGGCTGATTCGTTAAGTTTAAAGGACGCCTTGAAGAACCCTGAACGTGAATTGATTGTAAAAGCGCTTAATACGGCTGATTGGAACCGTAATGAAGCAGCACGTTTATTGGGAATTAACCGCACGACCCTGTATAAAAAGATGGCTACCTTTGGCCTTCTAAAAGAAAAACGTTTGAACGTCTAAGATTTTTCCGTAGTTACTTCTAGCTTAAAACTATACGGGTTGCAAAGTCACAAGTCGCAACGTTACAAGTGGTCGATAGTCTATGGTCGATAGTCAATAGTAAAGCCTGAATTAAAAACAGATTGCCTGCCTGCAGCAGGCAGGCCACGTCGCGATTACAATTAAACTAGTCGTTTCTGGCAATGACAAGTTTGTATTGTGTAAGAACGCTTTTTTCGTCATTGCGAGCCCGATTTACCCCACAGCTAGCGAACAATGGGCGTGGCAATCTAAAACTTCTACCCCGCCAGTGCCGGATACTTCATAGCTTAAAACTATACGGGTTGCAAAGTCACAAGTCGCAACGTTACAAGTGGTCGATAGTCAATAGTAAAGCCTGAATTAAAAACAGATTGCCTGCCTGCAGCAGGCAGGCCACGTCGCGATTACAATTAAACTAGTCGCTCCTGGCAATGACAAGTTTGTATTGTGTAAGAACGCTTTTTTCGTCATTGCGAGCCCGATTTACCCCACAGCTAGCGAACAATGGGCGTGGCAATCTAAAACTTCTACCCCGCCAGTGCCGGATACTTCACAACTTAAAAACTATACGGGTTACAAAGTCATAACGTCATAAGGTCACAAGAAAAAGCTAAGAAGTTTACTACCCGCACAGTTTTACGAATTAATGAGTTCTGCAACTCGAGTTTAAAGGGAAACGGCCCTGAGTTATGCGTTTGATTTGAAGTTATCTGATCCTGCGATATGGAGTGGAAGGGATTTTTAGTTCTTCGCGGTATTTTGTTACTGTACGGCGGGAAATCGTCATCTCATTTTCTTTGTTTAATAAATCAGCAATATCCTTATCGCTTAAGGCTTGTTTTTTATTCTCGGCCTCAATATAGTCCTTTATAAGGGTTTTTACGAGAGTAGAAGAGACGTTGGTACCGGACGCACTCTTGATACGGGTCGTAAAAAAGTCTTTGAGAGGATAAATACCGTGGGGTAATTGTACGTATTTGTTCATAACTGCCCTGCAAACGGTTGTTTCGTGAACATTGATACGTTCTGCAACTTCTTTGAAGGTGAGCGGTTTGAGGTATGCCATTCCGTTTTCAATTGCTTCTGCCTGAATTTCCATAAGTGCTTCAATAATCTTCTTAAGGGTTTGCTTGCGTCTTGTTAATGATCGCAAGAGTTCCATGGCATTTTCCAGCTTTTCCCGCAAGAATTCTTTTGTTTCAGGGGCAATTCCGCTTTCTTTGAGGTATTGTTTGTAGTCTTTATTGATATTTAAAGTTGGGATTTCATCATTGTTGACTGTTACGTCAAGTTCGCTGTCAGAGCCATTGATCACAATATCCGGTACCACATTGAAGGTTTGTTCGGATGAGTAAGCACGCCCGGGTTTAGGGTCTAATTTGAGTATTTTATGAAGAAGTGGCTCTAAATGGTCCGGCTCAAGGTCGAGCGATTTGGCGATCTTAGAGTAATTTTTTTTGGCAATATCACCTAAATGGCTTGTAATAAGCCGTCCCAGGGTGAAATTGAGTTCGCCTGAAACTTTGAGCTGGATAAGGAGGCATTCAGGGATATTCCGGGCCCCTACGCCGGGTGGATCAAAGCTTTGGATAAGATGGAGTACGTGTTCGACTTTTTCCAGCGGTTCGCCGGTTTGCAGAGCAATGTCGGTAAGATCAGTGCTGAGAAAGCCGTTATCGTCAATATTGCCGATTATCATTTCGCCGAGATTTATTTCATCCTGGTTTGAGGAAAACATGCCAAGCTGGCGCATGAGTATTTCTTGAAGCGTGGCTTTATGTGATGCGATGTTCATAGTGGCATCAGGTAAATCGTTGCTGGCGCCGATACCGGTTGAAAAATTTTCCCGTAACGGACGGGAAGGTTTTATTTCTTCAAGAAAAGGATTAATAAGTAATTCTTCTTCAATAACTTTTTTGAGTTCCGGTACGGGTAGTGAAAGTATGGCTAAGGAATGTTGCAGTCCCGGTATCAAAAGATGCCTTTGTTCGGTACGTTGTTGCATTTGCATAGGTTTACGAAGACCTTGCTTAAAAGATTTTTCTGCCGATACTGATTGGAGCCGGATTGGTGATAATTGCCCCGTAATCGGAATGATTTTATTAGGAGCCGGTGAAGTTACATGTTCCTTTTTGGGGGACTTGCGGTTAGCGGCTACAATTAAAACACCTTTCGTGCCGCCGAGTAGGAACGTGAAGAACTTACCGGCCCCATAATTACGAACCTAGTGTAACCCATATATGATATTTGTAAATGGCCTGAAACCGTATTTTATTGACTAATTTCTACGAGCTATTTTAGTGAAAATTTCCCTTGACCTTTTGCGTAACAATAGTAAAATTTGAAGTGAATTATGGGTATGTACTCATTATAAATAGGGCGTTAAAAAGGAGTAAGTTCGAGTAAAGGCATGAATACACGGGGAAGACCAAAGAAGTATAGGATAGTGCACCATGATCCGAAGGTAATTCAATTCAGCCCTCGGGGAAAGCCTGGCCGGCCGTTTGAGACCTATTTAAATGTCGATGAATTTGAGAGTATTCATTTATCTGACTTTATGGGTTTGAGCCAAAAACAGGGTGCTGAACTTATGCGCGTATCCCAGCAGACCTTTAGCAGGATTTTGAAAAAAGCGCGCAGGCTTGTTGCCGAAGCAATTGTTGAAGGAAAAATTATAAAGATCCAGGGTGGTTCGTACGTAATAAGCCACAAAGAAGATTCAAAAGGTTAACGTATTTACCCGCAATTTCCCACCCAAAGAAGCACAATAATCAGTACCTCAAGGGCAAGTAATATCACTTTATGGGCCTTAATAACATAATATATATTATAAGAAGTAACTTCCTATAATATACGTTATGTTAACTATTGTATATGGGGAATCTCGTCGTGGGGCCTTGTTTTGCAAGGGTTTACAGAAAGCTTCTTTTACGGTCTTTAAAGCATTGTTTTTGGGGGCTGCCTTTTGCATGATTATTCTGTTTTATTATCTTTGATTTAGTAGGTCATTTCTTTTGTTAAAGTAATTACTGCGGGATAAATGGTATCGTCACCATAGCGGCCATTGATTGTATCTATGGTTTTTAAGAGATCCTCCCTGCGTTTTATTTCCTCAAAAAGGGGCTTGTAAAGCCTCTCTTCCAGGTTTGAACACGTAACCCCGATTGCCCTGATTTCGGGCATTCTAGGGCCTGTTTTGGCGGCTATTTTAAGGCTTTTAAGGTATATCTCATAACCGTCATCCGTGATTTGCGAGAAACTCTGTTGGCTGGAAAAATTTCCGATTATTGGGCCTGATAACCATACATGCACGCTTCCTGCCGCAAGATTTTTTTTACGCAAACGAAACGCTACCATATCACTTAAAAGCCGTATCCAGGCTTTGATAAACCGGGGGTTTTGTGATGTTCCCGGTAAGGTATATGAATGGCCTATTGATTTTGGTTTTGAATCTTCAGATTCACTTTCAAGGTGTTCAGTGGCGTGTAATGAAGTATAAAAACCAAGCCCATTTTTACCAAAAGATCGTTCCAAAAATCCGGGCGTTTTATCATATAAATCCAGGCAGGTTTGTATGCCGCGTGCATGCATTTGAATGGCTGTTTTTTGGCCAACGCCGGTGAGTTTCTCAACAGGAGTTTTGCCAAGAATTTCACGGACGTTTTGATCGGTTATCATGGCAATGCCATTTGGCTTGTTAAGTTTTGAGCCAAGCTTTGCAAGAAGCCAATTTTTGGCAATGCCAATAGATGCGGTGATGTTGAATTTTTCAGTTATCTGGCGCTGGATTGTTTGGGCAAGGTTTTGTGGGTCCGGGTGGTCATTAATATCCAGCTGGAATTCATCAATGGATGCGTAATTAAGCACGAATCCATAGTCTTTAAGCATGGCAAAAATCTGTTCCGAGGTCCAGATATATTTGCTTTGATCAGCTGTTACGAACTGCAGATTTGGGCATATTCTGAAGGCTTCAGATGAAGGTGTGCCGGCTTTGATGCCATAGGCTTTGGCTTCATAGCTTGAGGCACAAACTACGGTGTGCATTTTGCTGCCGCGTGAGCCTACTATGAGCGGTTTGCCTTTCAGGCGTGGGTTAATGGCTTGTTCAATGGAGGCAAAAAACGCATCCATATCAATATGTAGAATCATATTAGTTCAAAGTGCAAAGTTCAATGTTCAAAGTCTATATTTTTGTTCCGTTAGAAACGGCTGGATTAGTTCAAAGTGCAAGGTTCAATGTTCAAAGTCTAAATTAAAAACAGATTGCCACGCCCATTATTCGTAAAATAGCGGGCAAAGCGGGCTCGCAATGACGAACTTCTTACTGTCATTGCGAGGAGCCCGATAAATCAGTCGCCAGGCGACGCGGCCTGCCTGCAGCAGGCAGGCAATCTAAAGTTACGCGCCCGCCTCTGGCGGAACACAACCTATGACCTATGAGCCATGAGCTATGAGCTCAATTCGCAGTCTGCTTTGAAGCGTCCGCCTCCGGCGGAACTCAAACTTGCCTGTCCGCCATGCTTTGTGGCGGATGACTTATGACATTGTGACTTTATGACCTTGAAATCCGCTAGGTAATTAACTTGTCTATTTGCCAGCGGTAACTCGTATTATTGAACGATATTTGATATATGTCCGGGCCGGTGGTTACTGAAAAAAAATGCATAACTTCCCGGCCGCGGCGTTCCTGCCATGTGTAGGTTACTTTCTTGATACGGTAGAGTTTATTTTTCCAGAAAAACGCGCGCGGCATTATTTTGGCATTCTGAAAAAACGCCAGGCAATTAATGCGTTCATCAAGAGTGTCAGGTTCGTGATTTTCTTCGGTTGGGATATGGCGGTCCCAGCGCGCTTTAGGGTTAAATCCGGATGACTGCATAGTTGAATAATGGTACGGGTTACAATGTCACAAGGTCATAACGTCACAAGTAAATGCTTGTGTGTGGGTAACCAAGACTACGTGTCCGCCTCCGGCGGAACTCAAACTTGTGACTTTGAGACATTATGACTTTGCAACCCGAAGCGTTTTAATACTTCCTAATTATCGACAACACTTTTCCAGCAACGGTGAATTCTTCGTAGATCGGTGGATATAATGCATTAGCTGGTTCAAGGTATGTCGTGGTGCCTTTACGAAAGCGTTTTAAGGTGACTTCGTTGTCATCCAGGAGCGCTGCAATGATA
>Ga0209099_1001870_pt1 | contig 19750 bp, 14 predicted proteins | sample AD_JPNHW2_MetaG_FD_184430 | JGI IMG/M metagenome (GOLD analysis project Ga0209099, IMG submission 184430) | Active sludge microbial communities of municipal wastewater-treating anaerobic digesters from Japan - AD_JPNHW2_MetaG (SPAdes) (version 2) | ecosystem: Engineered > Bioreactor > Anaerobic... | reverse complement strand
TATTTAAAAATCGTGTCAATACCCTCGAGGAAAAATTCAGCAATTTTGCCGTTGACGACACTGGCAGCATTACCAAGGTGTTTCTGGCCGATAAGGATAATCTGACAGTAACCCTTACCAAAAAAAATCCCGGACAATGGATGGTAAACGAAGAATTCAATGCTTCCAAAGATGCCATCAACATGTTGCTGAAAACCATAATGAGCATCGAAGTGAAAGAACCCGTTTCCAAAACCGGCACACCGGAAGTAATCAGATTGCTGGCAACCAATTCGGTGAAGGTGGAAATTTTTCAGAAAGTATATCGTATCGACCTGTTCGGCAAAATCAGGCTTTTTCCCCACGAAAAGATCACGAAAACCTATTATGTAGGATGCCCCACCCAAAATAACCTCGGCACCTATATGCTTATCGAAGGGGCTGAAACACCCTACATTACGCATATCTTCGGATTTAATGGTTTTCTCACTTCCCGCTACAGCACACAGCTTAAAGACTGGCGCGACCATATTATTTTCAGTTTGAAATATAACCAGATAAAATCGGTAAGCATTCGCATCAGCGACGACAGGGCCAACTCTTTTACGGCCACCAAAAAGTCGCCGCGCGAGTTTGAGGTGATATCCCTGAACGATAACAAAATTGTGACCGCTTTTGATACCATCAAAATGATGGAGCTGTTTTCTTCATTTGAAGACGTGAGATTCGAAGCATTGGTCAATGATATGGAACAACTGAAAAAAGATTCTATCCTGGCTTCGCAACCTTACATCGTGGTGATGCTTGAAGAATCAGGCGGCCAAAAGCACCAACTGACAACCTATCTGCGCCTGGCTCCCCCCGATGCCATTGACCAGGAAGGCAAGGCAGTGATTTATGACCGCGACCGCCTGTATGCGCTAATCAACACCAATAAAGACCTGGCTATCATACAGTTTTATGTTTTTGACATGATTTTTAAACCCTTAAACTACTATACTGATGGCAAAATAACTTTGCAGTGAGTTTAAATCAATTAAAATTTATAAAACAATCATATTTTTTTATAATTTTGTGAATTACTAATCTTAAAAATAAAGAAAAATTATATTCATATGAAATTTATCGTATCAACATCTGTACTTTTAAAGAATCTTCAGTCGATCAGCGGCGTTCTCACCACCAGCAACACCCTTCCAATATTGGATAATTTTCTGTTTGACCTCACCGACGACAAGCTGCGTATCACTGCCTCCGATCTGGAAACTACCATGACGGTGGTTATTCCCGTTACCAAATCGCAGGACAATGGCATTGTGGCAGTTCCTGCCCGATACCTGATTGATATTCTCAAAACTTTCCCTGATGTGCCGATGACTTTTAATATCAACACCGAGACTTTTCAGGTGGAATTTTCGGCCGGCGAAGGTAAGTACAAACTTTCAGGCTTTAATGCCGATGTGTATCCACAGTCGCCCGTGGTCGACAATAGCACCAGCATTATTATGGGTTCGCAAACACTGGCTACCGCCTTTAACAAAACCCTGTTTGCTACCGGCAATGATGATATGCGTATCGTGATGACTGGCGTTTTCTGTCAGCTTTCAGAAAATGACATCACCTTTGTGGCTACCGACGCCCACAAACTGGTAAGGTATCGCCGCGTGGATGCCAAAGCAAGCAATTCCTCCGCTTTTATCTTCCCGAAAAAACCCCTGAACCTGATAAAAAATATCCTCAGCACCGTGGATGTACCTGTCAAAATTGAATATAACTCCACCAATGTCCTTTTTGAATTTGAAAATATTTCTATGATTTGCCGGCTTATCGATGGAAAATACCCGAACTATGACGCGGTGATTCCGGCCAACAACAGCAAAAAACTGGTTATTAATCGCCAGCAGGTTCTCACATCCATCAAGCGTGTTTCTATTTTTTCAAATCAACTTACCCGTCAGATTAGGTTCGCGGTCAGTGGACAGGAACTTATCCTGTCAGCAGAAGATGCTGACTTGGCCAACGAAGCCAAAGAACGCTTAAGTTGCAATTACAGCGGAGAAGACATCGAAATTGGATTCAATTCCAAATTTATCCTCGAAATGATCAACAACCTTGATTCAGAAGAAATATGTATCGAAATGTCGGCTCCTAACCGCGCAGCTCTGATATTCCCCGTGGCCAAAAACGAAGGAGAAGAAATCTTGATGTTGGTGATGCCCGTGATGCTAAATCAGTAGAAAAAAATACATTCACGAAAAGCAAGATTTGACAGAGTCTTGCTTTTTTATTGGAAAATAACCTCTCCTGGCAAGCAACTATCATAAATGACCGAACCCGGAAAGAATAAAGAACTGGAAGCGCTGATAAATCTTATCGATGAACCCGATGAGACTATTTATCATAAAATCCGTGAACGTATCTTGTCTTATGGAAAAGATGCGGTACCTTATCTTGAACAGGCCTGGGAGGAAAACCTGCAAGCTCTGGCCCAAAAACGTATCGAAATTTTATTGCACAAGATGCAGTTTACTGCTTTGTACGATGACCTCAACAACTGGTACAGCCTGGGTGGAAGCAATTTGTTGATGGGATACCTGTTGGTTAGTAAATTTCAGTATCCCTCGCTTGAAGAGGAAAAGATCAGGAAAGAACTTGACCGGATCAAAAAAGATATCTGGCTTGAGCTGAATACAGAGCTAACGGCTTTTGAAAAAGTAAATCTGGTGAATAATATTTTTTTCACCGAGAACAAATTTGAAGCGGTAAAAAACGATGATAGAAACCCGCTTTATTATTATCTGAACAATCTGCTGGAAACACGTAAAGGCAACCATTTGTCACTGGCTATGCTCTATCTTATTGTCGCCATTCAGGCTGAATTGCCGGTATATGGTGTTGATTTGCCCGATCATTTTATTCTGGCGTATATGAAAGAAATGGCAGGCATGCCTGATAAGGACCTGTCCGGAGGATGGGTGTTCTTTTATATCGATCCCTACCATAAGGGTGATATATTAGGACATGGACTTATCGATGCCTTTCTGAAATCACATAAATACGATCAGAATAATAAATATTACTACAGGCCATGTACCAATATTGCCATTATTAAGCGCCTGCTTAATGAATTATTTGATGCCTATAAAGAAGTAGGAAATGCAGTAAAATGCGATGAATTGTCGATTTTGCTTAGCATCTTTAAATAAAAAAAAGCTCCGAAAGGAGCTTTTTTTTGTTAGTTGAACGACAGTATCGACTTTTTGATAATCGCCACAGCTTCGTGGATCTGTTCTTCCGTAATAACCAATGGTGGCGCAAAGCGAATAATGTGACCATGCGTGGGTTTGGCCAGCAAGCCATTGTCGCGCATTGTTATACAAACATCCCAGGCTTCTTTGCCGTTCTTTGGTCTGATGATAACGGCATTGAGTAAGCCCTTTCCACGCACCAGTTCTATCATGTCCGAATCAATCTTTCTGATTTCTTCGCGGAAAATTTTTCCCATTTTTTCGGCGTGTTCGCAAAGATTTTCATCTTTTATTACCTGTAAGGCTGCCGTGGCAATTTTTGCTGCCATGGGGTTGCCGCCGAAAGTTGAACCATGCTCGCCGGGTTTTATCGTCAACATGATGTCATCGTTGGCCAATACTGCCGAAATTGGGAAAACACCACCTGACAAGGCTTTTCCGAGAATCAGGATGTCGGCTTTCACATTTTCGTGATCGCAGCACAGCATTTTCCCGGTACGTGCAATACCTGTTTGTACTTCATCAGCGATGAATAAAACATTTTTTGCTTTGCATAAAGCATAGGCCTTGGAGAGATAGCCTTCGTCGGGGACAAAAACACCGGCTTCGCCCTGAATGGGTTCCACAAGGAATCCGGCTATAGTAGGATCTTCCAGCACTTTTTCCAGTGCCGGCAGGTCGTTGTAGGGTATCTTTACAAAACCTGGCGTAAAAGGCCCAAAGTCATTGGTGGCATCAGGGTCGGTGGACATGGATACTATGGTGATGGTTCTTCCATGAAAATTGTTTTCGCAACAGATGATTTTTGCCTGGTTTTCGGGAATACCTTTCACTTTATAAGCCCATTTCCGGCATAATTTCAGGGCTGTTTCGTCGCCTTCGGCACCTGAATTCATTGGCAACACCTTGTCGTAGCCAAAATACTCGGTAATGAATTTTTCATAAGGCCCCAGGCAATCGTTGTAAAATGCCCTGGAAGTCAGTGTCAGGGTACGTGCCTGGTCTATCAGGGCATTGATAATTTTCGGATGGCAATGTCCCTGGTTAACTGCAGAGTAAGCCGACAGGAAATCAAAATATTTTTTTCCTTCTACATCCCAAACAAAGACACCTTCGCCTTTGTTTAAAACTACTGGCAATGGATGATAGTTGTGTGCACCGTACTTGTCTTCAAGTGCAATAGCTGTCTGGGTAGCTGTGTTTGTTTTTAATGTTTCTTCCATATATTTGGGTTTTAAATGTGCATTTCCTGTGGCAAATATAGTAATTTTGTTGTTCCAAAATCCGTATTGCACTAAAATTCTTTTATTTAAGTAACAATTATGTTCCACTTCACCACGCAGCTTATCAAAGGTTCTGACCGTCAGGGGTGGACCTTTCTGGATATCCCTGCTAAGGTGAGCCTGAAATTTCATACAAAAGGCAGAATTAAGGTGGCCGGAAAAATTGATTCGGAAAATTTTCGATCTTCCCTCTTGCCCAAGGGTGATGGCACGCACTTTTTATTTGTCAGTCAGCCCTTGCTTAAAAAAATCAGAAAAATTGCCGGCGACTATGTTCAGGTTCATCTCGAGGAAGACCTTCAGCCGCGTATAGTGGCCCTTGCCGAAGATATGCGTAAGGCATTATTGCAGAATCCTCTGGCTATGACTGTCTATCAAAACTTTTCCTATTCACACAAAAAAGAACTCAACGACTGGATAAACGAAGCCAAAAAGATCGAGACACGGGAAAGAAGAATAGTGAAAATGATTTTTATGCTCGAAAATTACAGAAAGCCCGGCAAATAATACCATAAATTTTTCCGGAAGTACTTGATTTTAATTGCCATTGGCTCTTTCAACAGAAAAATTTTCGGCTCATAGTCAGGTGTCGCCCGCTGCCATCGCAAAATAAAACAGCCGGATGCTTACATACAGTAGGCACCCGGCTGTTTGGATAAATTTTAATGTATCTACGATAGCCTGACAGTCAGAAAAAATTCCCCTGACTTATTGTTGAACGCTATCGCTTACCGGCAGAATTCCTTTTTCTTTATTCGCCCTATTTTGGCAAAAACTGCACAGCTCTGTGATGTTTTTTTCGTGCCTTGCTGTTTCCACAGTGCCTTCAAAAATTTCTTCTGTTACATCTTTATTTATGGCATGACAATCTTTATAAAGGTGGTAACGTGTGCCGGATTTTGTCCAGTAAACAAAGTCTTGTCCTGTCAAATCCTTAACCTGTTCGGTTTGCTGTTGATATTGTTCCTGTGATGGCGGGTTGAAATCGATACCAAAATATCCTGCTACCACCAGCGCCACAATACCTACTGCGCCGGCAATACCTTTTTGCTTACCTGTCATATTCTTGTTGGTAAAAATCAGTATAATGAGAGGCAAGAAGGCTATAATGCTGATGATGGCGCCAAGCTGGTTCTGAATAAAGAATCTTATCTTGTCTTTTTCCGATGCAGGGTCAAACCTGTTTGCCTTTTTCCATTGCAGTGAGCCTATGATGGCCAAAATCATGTCCACCACTATAAGCACTATCAGCCATACCATGGGGACAGGAACTTTTTTTAGCAAAAATATAGCGCCTATTTCGGCTCCGATAGCCAATACCCAGGCTGCTATGGCGATGAAGCGGAATTGTTTGGCTTTTGCCTTGTTTTCGTCGCTTACAACGAAAGGTTTACTATCCACCGGTGGTGTTGGCGATTTGGTTTCGTTGCTATCCACGCGGGTAACTTTTTTGCTTGTGCCTTTGTCTGACATGTTTTGTTCTCCTTATTTTTTTAATTAATGATATAATATCTTTTAAAATCGTATCGAAAGTAAAATTTTTTTTTTATTTTTTTGAAAATATAATGATATTATTTGTCCATTTTGGGTTTTGCACACGAAAAAACTATATTTATTGTATGCTTATTATGTTTCTTTGGCAGGCCTGGCACCACAATGCAACATTATTTTTTTTGAGGTATATACTTGTAGTCCGGTTCCCACAATTCAATTTTGTTGCCTTCAATATCCAAAATATGAATGAATTTGCCGTATTCGTAGGTTCCCATCGTGTCTAATATGGTGACTCCATCAGATTGGAGCTGCCTTACCAGACCTTCCAGGTTGTTTACCCGGTAATTAATCATGAAATCTTTTGGTGAAGGGTCAAAATAATTAGTTGTTGTGTCAAAGACACTCCATTGGGTGGTACCTTTTTTTGAGGTGTCGGCACTTTCGAGCCATTCGAAACGCATTCCATAGTCATCGGTTTGGAAACCCAGGTGTATTTTGTACCATTCTTTTACTTTTTCAGGATTTTGACACTTGAAAAATATACCCCCGATGCCGTTCACCTTGCCTGTTTGGCTGCTGTCGCAAATGTTGGCTATTTCAGGGTCAGATGCTTTGTGATGCCGGTTACCTATCAAAGTTTTTAGTAAGAACCCCAACATAAATGCCACAATCAGTGCTAAAATAATCAGTAAGTTTTTTCTCATGGTTTTTTATGAATGACACAAGTCCTTATGTTGTGGTAAAATTCTATAAAAAATGGTGGAATACTTGAAAATAATCTTCAAAATACAAATAGTTTTGTGTTTCAATTTTGAAACCGGGTTACCTCAGGTCAATAACTTCCACACCCGGATGGTCAGAAGCTTTAAAAGTGAATTTGCTCTCGGGTATGGTTTTGTTGGTAACAAACTTCGTGATGCTATAAGTATAGGTGTTTACGCCGTTTTTGTCGTAAATAATGGCATTGACAATTTGTTTAGCAGCCTTATCTATTTCGAGTCTGACTTTGTAGAAGGATTTTGCTTTTACGGGGGTGAGGTCCAGAAGCTGAAATATGCGTGAACCGCGGGTTTCTTCTTTGATGAACTTTGGCGAATAACTTTTTGAGTAATCGTTAAGCAGGCTTATTGGGTTCAAAGCCTGATCGTTGTCTGGGTCGTTGGTATTTATTTGTACTTCGTTGCTTTCTTTCAGATAGGTCCATACCGTTATTCCATCACACGAGACTTCCTGCCCTGCAAAGTCGCTCCAGTATTTTTCGCCTTTCATGCTGGCAAATCCCGTCTTGGTGTCTTTGATTTTTTTTGCCGTGTTCTGAACGGTGAAACTAAACGAGATATCGATGCTTGCATACGATTTGGTTTGTTGCGAAACACCATCGAGTATCGCTTTTGCTTTAGTGTTGTCCTGTGCATTTATTATTACCGCGACACTAATCAGAAGGGCGGTAACGAGTATTTTTTTCATGGTGTGTCAGTTGTTGTTTCTTAAGGTATTCAAAAACTGTTCCAAACCTTCCATGTCTTTGTACCTAACTTCTCTGGCTTTGCTACCTTCAAAAGGCCCGACGATGCCGGCGGCCTCCAGTTGATCGATGATGCGGCCTGCGCGGTTGTATCCCAGTTTCAACTTACGTTGCAGCAGCGAGGTAGAACCGTGCTGATGAGTTACGATGACACGTGCGGCTTCGTCAAACATCTCGTCGCGTTCCGAAGAGTCGAGGTTTTTATCGTTGTTGCTTTCTTCGTCAGGGCATTCCGGCAAGTCGAAGGTGTCGGGGAAGGCGCGTTGCTGCCCTATATAATCGGTAAGCACTTCCACCTCAGGAGAGTCAATGAATGCACATTGCAACCTGACCATTTCGTTACCGGTTGATAAAAGCATATCCCCACGTCCCACCAGTTGATCGGCGCCGCCGGTATCCAGGATGGTACGGGAGTCAATTTTTGAAATTACACGGTATGCAAGACGGGCAGGGAAATTGGCTTTGATGGTACCGGTAATCACATTAACAGAAGGGCGTTGGGTGGCAACTATCAAATGGATGCCGATAGCTCTGGCAAGCTGTGCAAGGCGTGTGATAGGGGCTTCCACTTCCTTGCCGGCTGTCATAATAAGGTCGGCAAATTCATCAACAATGACAACAATATAAGGCATAAAATCATGGCCATCGGTAGGCAGCAACTTTCGGGCTATGAATTTAGTATTGTATTCTTTGATGTTTCTTACACCCGCCAGTTTTAGCAGGTCGTAACGCATTTCCATCAGAATGCACAGGGAGTTAAGTGTGCGAACTACCTTACGGACATCGGTAATGATAGCCTCTTCAGAATCTGGCAGTTTGGCTAAATAATGCCGTTCTATCTTCCCGAAAAGCGTCAACTCCACTTTTTTGGGGTCAACCAAAACAAATTTAAGTTCTGCAGGGTGTTTTTTGTATAACAAGGAGGCGATGATGGCGTTGAGGCCAACTGATTTTCCCTGACCGGTGGCGCCGGCCATCAGCAGGTGGGGCATCTTGGCCAGGTCGGCCACATAACTGGTGTTCGAAATAGTTTTTCCGAGGCCAATAGGCAGATCATAGCTGTTGTTCTGAAACTTTTCTGAGGCCAGAATGGAACGCATAGAGACGATTCGCGGATTTTGATTTGGGACTTCGATACCGATGGTTCCTTTGCCGGGCATGGGGGCAATGATGCGTATTCCTAGTGCCGACAGACTCAGGGCGATATCGTCTTCGAGGTTTTTAATTTTGGAGATGCGTATGCCTGGCGACGGTACAATTTCATAGAGTGTTACCGTAGGTCCGATAGTAGCGTTGATTTTGTCAATCTGGATGGAATAATTGTTCAGTGTTGTGAGGATGCGGTTTTTGTTGGCTTCGAGTTCTTCGTTTTGCACCGAGATATTGCCTGAATCATATTCTTTCAGCAGGTCGAGGCCAGGGAAGCGGTAAGAAGAGAGTTCCAGTCTGGGATCATAAGGGGTGTCGATGGTAAAATGTTCTTCGGATTCCTCTTCTGTTTCCGGTGTAAGAACTTTTTCAGTATCCGTTATTTCTTCGGGAGTTGTAATAGTAAAAGGAATTTCCTCCTTGCCGGGTTCTTTTTGACTTTTAGTATTGGTATTGTTGACGAGTTCAATAGGTTGCTGTTCGACAGGTGACGGCTTCTTGGAAACTTCAAATTCCACATCCTCTTCTGGAACCTGATTTTCCGAATCACTGAATTGATTTTTCGAAAAAGTATTTTCCGGTTCGGGAATTGACTCTTCCTCAATATTTTCTTCGGTTTCTTCTTTGGGTTTTTTTCTGAAAAGTTTGTGCAGGTTGTATTCTATGATCAGGAAGCTTACCATCAGAAAAAACAGTAGTATCCCTGTGCCAATTTTTCCGATGACACTGTTTAGCCATACATTGATCTGATAGCCAAAAGCGCCGCTCAGGATGAGATGTTTTTCGTTGGGCAGCACAAAGGCAAAGCTCACCGAAATCCAGAATAATCCGAAAAGGGTGTAAAGGGTACTTTTTGCGAGGGGGAAAATCTGAAGATTGAACAACATTTTGCTGCCAAGGACAATCAGCCAGAAAACAAAAAGTACGGAACCTATGCCAAACCAGTTTTTAATAAACAAAAAAGAAAAAACGGCGCCAATCTTTCCCATCCAGTTTTCAGATTGCAGGCTATTGTCGCTAAGCACCTTCCAGATTGAATTAGCAAAGATATTGTCGTCGGTTTTCCAGGTAAACAGGTAGGAAACAAAAGCTATCAGGAGAAAAATAGCAAAAAGCAGCAAAAAGAGTCCTGTCACCTTTTGGAATTTTTCGCTTTTGACGGTTTCAATCAACCCGACTGCTCCCTGAAAGTTGTTTTTTTCTTTGGTGACTTTTTTGGACTTCTCTTTTTTCACTGGAGCCTTTTTGGGTGGAGAGCTCACCGGTTCTTCAGCAAGTGGTTCTTCCTTGAAAGTATTTTTTGAAAAAGTTTGTTCTTTTCGGGGCATTGTTCTCAATAGCTTAAAAAAATAAAATCCCCTGTTTGGCTTCAGAGGATTTTATTTAGCGGTTCATTATTTTTATTCTTCTCCTTCTCCGGAAAACATTTTCATCATTTGTTCTTTTTCTTCTGCAGAGAGTTCTACATAATCATCGGGGATAAGAAAATCTGTTTCTTTTACTTTGCCTTTTTTCACTTCGCTGGCCGTCCATGTGGTGATAATGCCATCAGGAGTAGTAATGACATATTCCAGTGGAACCCCTTTCAACGAATGGAATTGTCCGCCGTAGTTCAGGTTTTCGTTACCAAGTTCCTCTGTGTAGTAAACCACGGTGGTGTTGGTTTCGCCGTCTTTGGTAACAGCGTATTCGGCTTTTTTACAAGTATATCCGGCTATGGTTTTTGTTTCGTCTTTGTAGGTAATGGCGGGAACAGGTTCTTCGGCAATTTTTTTGTCCAGCTCTTCTTTAGTAATTTTATAGAACTTTTTATCGCCCATCATATCAATTAATGTAGTGCTGGTTTTGTTGTCGCCGTCGGTAATCATGTCAATATTAATAGGGCCAAGAGGGAGGTTCATTTTTTGTTTGTTTTCAAATATGGACAGTATCATCGTTTTGGGCTGCTGGGCTGCCGTGGCCGGGTCGATATTGCCGGAATAAGCAATGGTGTATGTGACGATTCCTTTAAATGCTTTTTGTGCAAAACTGTTGATGCCGAAGATAAATGCAACGGACATGATGATAACAAATGCACTGATGGTTTTTTTCATGGTTAAGATTTTTTAAGATTTACAACGTGTTTGCAAATATAATACCAATTATTTTTATGCAAAAGTATCTGTTTAGAATTATGTATGTTTCGATATCTGATAAAAGTTATTAATAAAGTAATTAACAGGTCAGTGACCACTTAGAACGCAAACACTTCATAGCGTTTGTCCTTAATATCCGAATCATCAAAAGCCTCGAATTCGAACATTCTGGTTCAAACGCAGACATTACGGACAGATACTATTTTATGATACAATCCTGTTAGTAGGTGAGTTGAAAGCCGGGTTGTTTTTTTATAGCATATCGAAGTGCGACTTTAAGTCTCACTTCGACTACGCATTGCAATATGTGTCAACTTTTTTAAATTATCTGCGAATAAATGCGAATAAAAAGAAATTGTTTTGTAATTTTATGCCATATTTAAAGGCTTATAAAAAGTAAATAATATGCAAACAATAACATTAAAAGTTAAAAACGACAATGATATTTCCTTGCTCATCCGCCTTGCTGAGCGGCTTGGAATAACTATAATTACCAAGCATGATAATTCCGGTAAAAGTTTAGATAATGCAGATTTGTTTTTTTTGTTGCACGAATTCCGAAAAAAACACGGTTTATTCGAAGACATTAAAGACCCTGTTGCATGGCAGAAAGACATAAGAAAAGACCGGGATTTACTAAACAGAGAGTAAAAAGCATGAAAGTACTTTTGGACAGTAATATTATCATATATCTTGGCTCTGAAAAAGCTGAAACAATTGAAAAATTTCTTCTTGATAAAGACCTACATGTTTCAGTGATTACAAAAGTTGAAACATTGGGGTATCATAAAATTTCCGAAAAGGAAAAGAAATTCTTGAATCTTATTTTTGATAAAATTAAAGTAATTCCAATAGAAGAAGAAATAATATCAATAGCTATTAAATTAAAACAGCAGCGAAAAACCTCATTGGGCGATTCATTTATTGCTGCCACAGCCTTAGCGTATAAGCTTACATTAGTTACAAATAATACTGGTGATTTTGAAAATATCAAAGGTTTAAAAATTATCAATCCTTTAACTTGAACCGGCAAAATTAACGCTAAATTTTACGGTGCACCAGCAATATTTAATATAATTCTGCATTATGAGCCATTTTTACCGTACCAACAGGTAAAAACGTAGTTGTGGGGATAGACGAAGCATGACTTTGAGTCGTCCACCGGCAAAAAAATAATCAAGCAGGTGCGCTCATACGCATCAACCTAAGGTGCAGGAAAGTCACAAGAAAAGTTTATTTCAGTAATATTTATTTTTGACTATTTGCACAAAGACTACATATAACCTAAGATTTTCATCATAGATTTGTGGCTTTGTTCTTTTGCAAAAAGCCTGGGATAAACTTCACCGTCTTCGTCGCGTTCGAGCAGGATGTGTTTTGGGGCAGGGGTGAGGCAATGTTGTATGCCGCCATAACCGCTGATAGATTCCTGGTAGGCGCCGGTATGAAATAGTCCTATGTACAGCGTGTCGGCCTCTTCGAATTTTGGCAGGAATACTGCGTTGGCATGGGCCTCTGCATTGTAAAAATCATGGCTGTCGCAAGTAAGCCCTCCCAGGTGTACCCGCTGATATTCCCGGTCCCAGTGATTAACGGCCAGCAGCACAAAACGCTGGTTGATAGCCCAGGTGTCGGGCAGGGTAGTCATAAAAGAGCTGTCGATCATATCCCATAACTCCCGGTCATTTTGTTGCTTTTGCCCGAGTATGGAGTAAATGATGGCTCCACTTTCACCAACAGTGTATGAGCCAAACTCAGTAAAAATATTGGGTTCGGCGACATTGTTTTGCTGGCAGATGCTTTTAATCTGCAAAACAATTTCTTCGGCCATGTATTCATAATCGTAATCAAATGCCATTGAGTTTTTTACAGGAAATCCTCCGCCGATATTCAACGAGTCGAGATCCTTACATATTTTTTTCAGCTCACAATAAACATTTACACATTTGGCTAACTCACTCCAGTAATAGGCATTATCCCTAATCCCCGTATTAATAAAGAAATGCAACATCTTTAATTCGAATTTCGGATTGTTTTTGATATTGGCTTTATAAAAATCCACAATGTCGTTGTACCGTATTCCAAGCCGGGAAGTGTAAAAATCAAAACGTGGTTCTTCTTCCGAGGCAATACGAATTCCGAGTTTGCATCTCTTTTTTACCAGTTCTCCGATGTGTTCTAATTCTTTTTTGTTGTCAAGTACCGGAATAGTGTTGGCAAATCCGCTATTTATCAGCCTGCATATCTCTTCAATGTATCCCTGCTTTTTGTACCCATTACAAATAATGTAGATTTCTTTATCAATTTTTTTCTCTTCATAAAGGCTGTCGATAATGCTGATGTCGAACTCGGACGAAGTTTCAAGGTGCACATCGTTTTTGAGTACTTCATGCAAAATAAACTGAAAGTGTGAGCTTTTAGTGCAATAGGCATAATGGTATTCGCCCTGATAGTCTGCCTTGGCAAAAGCCACATTAAAGAGTTTCTTTGCCTTTTGTATTTGCGAGGTAATCTTGGGTAAATAGCTGATTCGAAGTGGCGTGCCATACTGTTTAATCAAATCAGTAAGGCAAATCCCATTAAAGTAAAGTTCATTTTCTTCTACTTTGAATTCTTCCTGGGGAAAGTCAAATGTCTGCTGAATAAGGTCGATATATTTTGTTTTCATTTTTAAAGTAAGTTAGTTGGTTTATCAAAAATAATTAAAAGTAACTGATTCGGATTTTAAAAAACGGGCAAAAGTAAATAATTCTGATTAAAAAAATATATTTCTACTAAAAAAACATAAAATTTATTTTTATTGGCAAAAATTATTCTTGTTTTACGGGATTTTTTCAAATTTCTACGCAGTTTATTCAAACAACGCCATTACTTTATTATCATTGATTGTTTTGCCATGTGTACAAATGACCTGCAAAAGTCATTTTTTTGATACCTATTCAAACATTGCCTGAAATTTTATTTGGGACGCGATGCGTTTTAATGATTTTTTGGCTAATTTTCTGTCAAGTTTACTTGTATTTGAGAACAAACCAGGCAGGCTTTTGAATTTCGATTACCGGGTAACCTTTGGTTTATAAAAGGCACGTAATAAGTGTTATAGGTGCTTGAAAAAAAATAAGAAAAATTGCAGATTTTGTTAAAAATTAATTAAATTTGTTAAAAACAAATGCTATGAGAATCGCTCGCGTCTTTCAGGATAAAATTGCTGAATTTCATTCAGATACTGATCTTACTTTGTTGGAACCTGTTCTTGAAAAATATCAAAATGTTAAAGGAAATTTGATACCCATCCTTCAGCATACACAGGATATTTTTGGATATATTCCCAGGGAAGCTTTTATAAAAATTTCTGAAACAACCGGGCTGAAGCTAAGTGATTTGTATGGGGTGGCTACCTTCTATGCCCAATTTCGGTTGCAACCTGTTGGAAAACATATTATCAAGGTGTGTCATGGCACCGCCTGTCATGTACAAAATTCCAACAAAATTACTGATTCGTTGGAGGATGCCTTGAATGTAAAAGACGGTGAAACCTCTGGCGACGGACTTTTTACGCTGGAATCAGTTGCTTGTCTTGGCTGTTGTTCGCTGGCTCCTGTGATGATGATAGGTGTCGAAACTTTTGGAAAACTTACAGGTAACGAAGCAGTCAGGATAATAAAAGAAATTAAAATTAAAGAATCGATTTAATCGCCTAATCTGAAGAAATCATGGCAAATAAAAAAGTTATAGTAGGCCTGGGAAGTTGTGGCGTGGCTGCCGGTGCCGCAAAAATTTTCGACAAATTGGAGTCCTTGAAGAATGCCGACAAGCTGTCATTTGAACTAAAGAAAACAAGTTGCATTGGAATGTGTTTCAGGGAACCGTTGGTAGAGGTTATTGATGAAACCGGAAATTTTCTTTATGGAAATGTGGACGAATCTAAAGTTATCGACATCGTTGAAAGGCACATAAAAAACAATGAACCTGTAAAAGAATTCGTGGTTCATTCCAATATGTTTGCTTGCGCTGATGATTATTTTTTTCAGACTCAGGTGAAGATTGCCTTGCGTAACTGCGGCTTAATCGATCCGGAAAGTATCGAAGAGTACGAAAGCCGGGAGGGATACAATGCTATTAAAAAGATTCTAAATGAGAAGTGGAGTAATGAAGATGTTATCAAGACAATGATAGATTCTGGTCTTAGAGGGAGAGGCGGCGGCGGATTCCCTACCGGCATGAAATGGAAATTTGCGTTTAACAACAAAGCTGACCAGAAATATATTATCTGCAATGCCGACGAAGGCGATCCAGGGGCTTTTATGGACCGTTCGTTGCTGGAAGGCGATCCGCATGCTGTTCTGGAAGGGATGATTATTGGCGCTTATGCTATACAGGCAACTTCTGGTATAATTTATTGCCGTGCGGAATATCCTCTGGCAATAAAAAGGCTGAATATTGCGCTGGAGCTGGCACGCAAAAAAGGATATCTGGGAAAAAGCATTTTTGGGGTGGACGGTTTTGATTTTGATATTTATATCAAGGAGGGCGCCGGCGCATTTGTCTGCGGCGAAGAAACAGCCCTGATAGCTTCTGTGGAAGGCAAACGGGGCATGCCCCGCATACGTCCTCCTTTTCCGGCAGCATCTGGCCTTTGGAAAAAACCCACCAACATCAATAATGTGGAAACCTTTGCGAATGTGCCATGGATAATACTAAATGGTGCCGCGGCTTACACAAAATATGGCACCGGGAAAAGTAAAGGTACCAAGGTTTTTGCCCTGGCGGGGAAAATCAGGAATTCGGGATTGGTAGAGGTTCCTATGGGTATTACCATACGTGATGTTATAATAAAACTTGGCGGTGGAATTCCCAATGACAAAAAATTCAAAGCCGTACAACTTGGCGGCCCATCAGGAGGGTGTATTCCTGAGTATCTGGCTGATACTATCGTGGACTATGATTCGGTTACCGCCACCGGCGCCATCATGGGTTCCGGCGGTATGGTGGTGATGGATGAAACCACCTGCATGGTGGACATAGCAAGGTTTTTTCTCAATTTTACCCAGGCCGAGTCCTGTGGCAAATGTACATTTTGCCGCATTGGAACCAAGAGGATGTTGGAAATACTTACGCGAATCACCGAAGGCAAAGGCCAGGAAGGCGATATTGAAAAACTCGAAGAGCTCGCCTATCAGATAAAGGACAACTCGCTCTGCGGACTGGGACAGACAGCGCCCAATCCGGTTTTGACCACCTTGAAATATTTCCGTAACGAATACGAAGCCCACATCCGCGATAAAAAATGCCCGGCCAAAGCCTGTAAACAACTATTGACTTATACCATCGATCCCGAAAAATGTACCGGATGTACCGTGTGTGCACGAAAATGCCCTGCGGGGGCCATCGATGGGGAAAAGAAACTGCCTCACCTAATACGGCAGGAGGCTTGTATCAAATGTGGAGATTGTTATAGCAGATGTAAATTTGAGGCTATCGGAGTCTTTTGATTAATGAATAACAAGTGAAAACAGAAATAATATCATGAGCGAAAACCTGAATGTAATCTTAAATGGAGAGAATGTTAAGGGCTATAAAGGCGAAACCATTCTTCAACTGTCGGAACGATTGGGAGTGGAAATCCCTACTTTATGTTACGATCACCGCCTTGAGCCATATACTTCCTGTTACTTATGTGTGGTCGAGGTGCAGGGGATGCTGGGATTAAAACCCGCCTGTTCTACCATGATAGACGAAGGCATGCGTATTGATACCCATAACTCCAGAGTCCTTAAAGCCCGCAAAACAGCCCTGGATTTGTTGTTGAGCAACCATTATGCCGACTGTATGGGGCCCTGCCAACAGGCATGCCCTGCTGGTGTAGATGTACAGGGATACATCGCCCTGATTGAAAAGGGAAAATACAGCGATGCCGTTGCTTTAATAAAAGAAACCAACCCTTTGCCGGCTATATGCGGCAGGGTTTGTGTAAGGCCTTGCGAAGTTGCATGCCGTCGTAATTTGCTCGATGAAGGTGCTGCTGTTGGTATTGATTATCTGAAACGTTTTGCTTCAGATATTGATTTGAATTCGCATAACAAATATATTCCTGATTTAAAACCAAAGACTGGAAAAAAAGTTGCTGTGATTGGTGCCGGTCCGGGAGGTTTATCGGCTGCATTCTTTTTACAAAAAGAAGGCCATCAGGTCGATATTTTTGAAGCAAGCCCCAAACCAGGCGGGTGGCTTCGTTATGGCATACCCGAATATAGGCTGCCAAACGATTTATTGCAAAAAGAAGTAGATAATATCACCGAATTGGGTGTCAATATTTTTTACAACCAGAAATTAGGCAAAAACCTTAGTTTTAAGGATCTGCAACAGAAATACGACGCTCATATTCTTGCTATAGGATGCCAAAAAGGCACTTCTATCGGTTGCGAAGGCGATGATGCCAAAAATGTAATTTCTGGTATTGATTTCCTGAAATCGATGGAAATGTCGGGAAAGAAATATGATTATTCCGGGAAAACCGTGGCTGTGATTGGTGGCGGTAATACCGCTATGGATTGCTGCCGTTCATCATTGCGCTGCGGAGCCGAAAAAGTTTATGTAATTTATCGCCGTACCGAAAAAGAAATGCCGGCCAATCCAATTGAAATTCATGAATCTAAACTGGAAGGCGTGGAATATATGTTTCTTACAGCTCCTGTTAAAGTGAACAAAAATGAAAACGGTAAACTTAAGTCACTTACATGTATTAAAATGGGCTTGGGTGAACCAGACGCCTCAGGCAGAAGAAGGCCGGTTCCTATAGAAGGTTCTGAGATGGAAGTTGTCATGGATATCGCCTTGGCAGCAATTGGTCAGAAAACAAATGCTGATTTTTTGGAAGATATTAACAAGAACGTTGAAGGCGGAGAAGTTAAAACAAACAAATGGGGCGATATAGAGGCCAGCCCTGATACTTTACAAACCGGTGTTAAAAATATTTTTGCTTGTGGCGATGGTGTTACCGGTGCTGCCACATTGATCCAGGCCGTGGCTCAGGCACGCATAGCTGCTCACAGTTGTAATCAGTATCTGCACGATTTGCCTGTTGAACCTCTGAAAAAAGAATTTATCAGCAAAAGAGAAAATTTTAAAGAACAGAAAAAAGAAGATTATCTGTATAAATATGCCCGTCAGATACGTCATGAAATGCCAACCTTGCCTCCTGACAGGCGTAATAATTTTTTTGAGGTGGAATTAGGTTACGAAAATGAAAACGTAGCACTAAAAGAAACTGAGCGATGTCTCGAATGCGGTTGCTCCGAATTTTTCAGCTGCGACCTTAAGCGGTATGCATCAGAATATAATGCCGACCAAAAACATTTTGAAGGCGGTTTTAATGAGTTTCAGGTGGACTTCAGGCATCCTTATGTTGAAATTGATAACAACAAATGTATTTTGTGTTCGCGCTGTGTTCGTATTTGCAAAGATGTAGTTGGTGCAAATGCCCTGGGACTTGTTAACAGAGGCTTTAAAACTTATGTTGCGCCAAGCATGGGCGATTCACTAAAGGAATCAAGCTGCGAATCATGCGGAATGTGTATTTCTACATGTCCTACAGGTGCCATCACCGAAAATGTTGCTTTTAAACCCGGTCCTGTTAAATTAAGTTCTTTCACCACTATCTGCAATTATTGTTCTGTGGGATGCGAAATAAATATTCATCACAAAAACGGTTTCGTGATGAAAGTTACAGGAAATAATGGTAGCATAAATAAAGACACAAACATTTGCCGTTTTCCTAAATTTGGCTACACATACCTTAACGACAAATCTCGAATTACCAAGCCACTGCTAAAAGAAAACGGCCACTTTAAAGAAATTTCTTTTGAGCAAGCCACCTCATTGATTGTTCGGAAAATTAAGTCTGTTGATGTTGTTAAAAATGCTTTTTTTGCCGGTGCACGCCTTACCAACGAAGAAATGTACCTTGTTAAAAAGCTGGCGCAAAAAGGTGTTAAAACTAATAACATCGGAAGCTTCCATTATCTTGGCAGGGGAGATGGTTATATCAACAGTTCACTGAATAATGTTCCGTTTGAAGATATTGATAAAGCAGGCAAATTTTATTTGTTAGGATCAGAAATAAATATGGATAATGCTGTTGTAGGCTTTATGCTTAATAAATCAAAATCACCTATCGAACTTATTACGACCAAAAAAAACAGCAAAATGGCTGGTAAAGCCGGAAAAGTAACAGAAATTAAAAATTATTATTTCTTTATAAAAGCTGTTAATCACTATCTGCTTTCATCAGGAAAACAAAACCAGCTGTTTATCAACGACAACTGCGACGCTTTTGAAGATTATAAAAAGAAGCTGTTGTCAGAAGATTTCAAAACCCTTGTGGATAAAGGCTCTTGCTGTGAAGAATGTGTAGTGAATTTTGCTGAAGAATTTAATAAAGAAAACAATGCGGTATTGATTTTCTCGGAAAAAGAAGTGAGTGGCAATGCTATTCACGAACTAAGAAACCTTGCTTTGATTACCGGAAAACTGGGCAAAACTGCTATGGGATTGATTTCGCTGAAAGAAAAAAATAATTCGCAGGGATTGATAGATATGGATATCAACAATAATGACATGCTTTTTGAGGATTTGGAAAAAGGTAGTTTCTCTAATTTCTTTATTTTTGGTGAAGACCCTATTGGTTGTGCCATTGAAAAACAAAAAGCAAAAAGCTGGTTTAAAAAAGCTGATTTTGTGATGGTTCAAGATTATTTTATGACAGAAACAGCACAGGCTGCCGACCTGATAATGCCTGCATCATTGCCTTATGAAATAGGAGGAACTTTTTCAAATACACAAAAACATATTCAGAAATTGGAATCATCAGCATCCGGAAAAAATGCTCCTGCAATGAACTCATACCAACAGTTATGCCGTATTATTGCAGGTTTTACA
>Ga0209099_1001869_pt1 | contig 19750 bp, 15 predicted proteins | sample AD_JPNHW2_MetaG_FD_184430 | JGI IMG/M metagenome (GOLD analysis project Ga0209099, IMG submission 184430) | Active sludge microbial communities of municipal wastewater-treating anaerobic digesters from Japan - AD_JPNHW2_MetaG (SPAdes) (version 2) | ecosystem: Engineered > Bioreactor > Anaerobic... | reverse complement strand
TGTTCTTTCATCTGGCAGGATTGGATGAGAAGGTCAGCAGAGCTCAATCCACTGAGAGCCGTGAAGCAGGCAGTGTGTTCTTCAAATACCGGGAAACACCCTACGTGGACAACCTTCTCTGGCTGATGGATTCCATGATCAAAGGAACACAGCCGGGCGAGAGGCAATACATCGTACAGAAGCAGTATTGGCCTCAGGGTCAGGAAGCCGCGGTCATTCTCACGCATAGCGTGGACGATCTGCAGAAATGGGATCTTGCCTCAATGATCCTCTCCATCGCGGATGATTTCCTGATGTTGATCAGCATGAACTGGCAGCAACTCTGGCATACGACTGTCGGGAAATTCAAGTATCTCTTCACGAACTATGAATTGAACTGGAATTTCGATGAATTCAGGCGTCTGGAACATGACGCGGGCATGAAGAGCACTTTCTTCATTGCCACTCACAGCTGTGATGACATCGATTATAATCTGGACGACGCTGATCTTCAGGAAGAGATCAGATCAACTCTGGCGAGCGGAAACGAAGTAGGGTTCCTGATGACTTCGGATAAGCGGAACAGAGACATCCAGCTTACCCGCAAGCAGGTTTTGCTCCATCAATTGAAGCAGGACAGCGTCGGAGTCCGGCAATTTGGCTATGAGCCGGATGATGAGCTACAGGAGATCAGGCAGACCATATCCCCTCTGTACAGCATGAGCACCGCCAGACAGGAAAATCCAGGCTACCCGCGCGGGATAGGAATACCATATTTCCCCTGGCTCAAGACCGGAAAGGCTGAATATCAGGAAATCCCGACTCTTTTCAGGGATAGCTTTCTCAAGGTCAGCAAACATAAAATCGTGCAATTGGACGATGCCAAGACGCTGATCAAGAAATTCTACCAAGCAGCTTTGCGAACCCGCGGGATCTTTTCTCAGGATTTCAGGATCGCCTCCTTCACCGATCTGCACCACTGCGCCAAGCTTTATCCCTATATCCTGGCGATGACCAAGACCAATAAAACCTGGGTTGCCACGGCGATGGAATTGAGCAAATGGTGGCAAGCCAGATCCAAGGTCGTCATCGACGAAGGCGAATATGAATTCTCAGTATTCTTTCCAGTTGATATGGACAGCTTTACATTGACACTGAACGGCGACTACAAGATCGTCGAAACAGACGGGCCTTCCGTCAAAGTGGACGGCAATCACATACGTTACACAGGAGTCAAGGCGGAGACGGTTTCGATCGTTCGCCTGCAAAAAAACACCTGATGAAGATATTGCATCTCCAGCTGCTACCGATACTCAGCGGGGTTCAGAATTTCAGCCTACGCCTGCTCGAGGGGCTCGATCCGAATCAATATGAGATCCATATTGCCGGGGCAGGAGAAGGATTCCTCGGGCCCGCAACCAGGGACAGGGGCTGGCAATATCATTCTTTGAGATTTCTTACCAGAGAGATCGGGATCACAGACCTTTTCGGGCTGATCGAATTGATCCTGCTTTTGCGGAGGGAAAAATTCGATCTTGTTCATACAAACAGCTCCAAACCCGGAATGTTAGGCAGGCTCGCGGCGAGGATCTGCAAGGTTCCCCGGATCGTTCACACCTGTCATGGTCTGCCCTTCCGTCAGGATCAGCCCTGGTATTCCCGCAGAGCATTTTCCCTGATGGAAAAGATCTCCCAGAGTCTGGGAGATATCAGCGTTTTCGTCAATAACTCGGATAGGATCTATTCCGTGAAAGGGGGATTGATCCCAGAGCGTAAGGCGACAACGGTTTACAATGCTATCCCGGATACTCTGAGAGCAGATCTCGAAAAACTTAGAAAACGGCGCAAATATCAGCAGGGCAAAGAAATCGTTGTGGGTTCCACCATGCGGTTCTCGGATCAGAAGAACGCGGTCGAATTAGTCGGCACGATATGCAGAGTTTGCCGTCGCACCGAGCAAATGAAATTCATCATTGTGGGCGATGGCGAACACTTCGGGCTCTGCCGGCAGATGGTGAAGAGCCTGGGTTTGAACGAGCGGATTCTTCTGCCGGGATGGGACAATGATGTCATCCCCTGGTTGGAGGTCTTTGACGCTTTCATCCTGTACTCCAGATGGGAAGCGCAGCCTTTCAGTATCATCGAAGCGATGTACGCGGGGTTACCCGTGATCGGCAGCGACATCAGTTCCATCGGAGAATTGGTCGATGAAGAAACGGGCTATATTGTACCGCTGAGTGAACCGAAGAAGCTGGAGGAATTGATAGTAGATCTGGGTAGTGAGTTCAGCGAAGCATTCGCTAAAGGTATGAAGGGGGCTGAACGGATCGCCTCGATCTGTGATTATCGGCAGATGGTGGACGCATATGATTCTATTTATAAGGGGTTAGGATGAATCTAGTCTTTATCATCGCTTCGGCATTGATCACAGGGATCGTGACCCTCTTGCTCCTGCCCACGAATATCAGGATCTCCAACAAGCTGAAGCTGGTCGCGTTGCCGGATGACCGGAGAGTGCACAAGAAGGTTATTCCTGAAGCGGGAGGATTGTCTTTCGGATTGACGATCGTCTTCATGCAGATCATCGGTGGAATTTGGTTTTATCCCGCCGGGCGGGGCATGATGTTCGGGCTGGCAGGCGCTGGTCTTTTGGCACTATTGTTGGGCGCTTATGACGACCGCTTTGAGGCAAAACCCTTTCCCAAGCTGATCGGATATCTGGCACTGGGCTTGATCATGTATTGGCTGGGATTTCGGGTGGATTCGCTCACCAATCCCATGGGCGGAGATTTTCAGCTGGGTTGGTTTGCCTTTCCCATGACTATCATCTGGTATCTTGCCGTTATAAACGCGATCAACCTGATCGATGGGATCGATGGACTTGCCGCGGGAATCACGGTCATCGTTTCAGGAGTTCTGATCGTCGTCGGCGCCAAGGACGGAAACTATCCTGTTGTCTGGCTTTCGGCGTTGTTGTTGACGGGCAATTTGGCATTTCTCAAGTATAATTTTCATCCGGCGAGTATTTTTATGGGAGACACGGGCGCCACTTTCATTGGCTTGAATCTGGCGGCAATTTCCACGGCAGGGGCGGCTCAATTCAAGGGGATCACCTCCCTGACCCTGATCATCCCCATGTCCGTCCTCGCCTTACCGCTGCTGGATGTCGTGCTGGCAGTGTTTCGCCGTCTCAGACTGGGGAAGATATTCACCGCGGACAGAGCTCATATTCACCACATGATGCTGGGATTGGGGCTTTCCCAGAGGACGATCGCGATTATAGTATATATAGTGACACTTCTTTTTGGGATGATCGCCATCGGATTTTCCTTTTCCGGTAAGCGGGTTCTATTTCTCGTCCTGCTTGGGCTGTTATCCCTGATGGTGATCTTGGCATATATCCTCATGCGACAGGAGCAGAAAAAATGAGAAAACTCTCGATCATAATGCTGTTCATCAGCTTCAGTATAATTCTTGGTGCGGGAAACTGGCAGACGATCACCAATACAGACCATGTTTTTGACGTTATCTTTTCAAATGGCCTGACGGCCTATTCCACCTGGGGTGGCGTCATCAGCCAGATGGAGATGAATGGTGATAAAACCAGGAACACGAAGTTCAACCCCTTGCTGGAGTATGGGATCTTTACCACTGGTGAAGGATTGGTTTCCAACGATATCCGGACTCTGGAACTGGTGGGGGATAACCTCTGGCTGGGCAGTTCCAATGATGGGATCAGCATCATCAGTCCGGCGGGGATCCAGAATCTCGATGTGGATCTTGGGCTTCCCTCATTGAGCGTTCGCGCCATTCGAAAAAAGGGATCTCAGATCCTGGTCGCTACGTCAAACGGGATCGCTGAGTATTATTATCTTCCGGGAGTGAGCTTCCCGCTTCTGCTGCATCAGTACAGATATGAGAATACCAGCGGGGGGCTTGCTTCAAACGATGTCCGCTCCATGTTCCTTGGAGGTGGGGATTATCTTTATTTTGGAACCCACCAGGGGATCAGCTGGGTGCATAGTGATTCCTTGTCCGTCGATAGTGCCTGGCATACCTGGACTCAGATGAACTCCCCCGTTCAGACAGGGTATGAGCCCCTGATCGAAGGTAATGGCTCGTACATGATGATCAGGAACGGGAACAGGATCTATCGGCGTGGGATCGATCCCTGGATCAATGATTGGGAGCAGGTCCAGATCAGCACAGGCACTGATGGGATCACAGCCATACAGATCGATCATCTGAACAGGCTCTGGATCGCTTTCGGGAACTGGGATGAAGATCTAGTCTCCTTTACCACTTCCGGCGATATTCTCCTGGCGATGATAGATGCCGAGGGGAACAGAACGGATTATCTCAAGAATCAGCTTGGACTGGCGGTCAATACCATAACCCGGATCATAGATAGTTTGCAGGGGCTCATGCTTGCATCCTGGGGAGATGGTTACTACATCAAGAATTATGAAGATTTTTCACAGTACAAGACCGAAAGCATAGGCTTTCCCAAGATCTCCGCTTCTGCGGCTGATAACGATCACATCATGTGGTTTGTCAGCGGCTATATTGACGCAGAACCCGTGAAGAAGGGCAGCTTGGGGATAAGTTATTTTGACGGGCAGAGCTGGACGACCAAGAATATGCACAACAGCCCTCTACATAATGATTCAGCGCACTGCCTCACGGTTGACTCGCTTGACCGGGTCTGGTTCGGAGCCTGGGATGTGAACTCAGCCTCCCCGACCGGCTGGAAAAACGGCGTAACCATCTTCGACCGGGCAACTGATAACTGGAAATATCTGAATACGAGCGGGATGCGTGACTGGCTTCCTGAGATCCAGGATTGGGGGCCATTGTTGCCGGGCAAGGCAGCCCTCATCGGTAGTACGATCGGTGGGATAAATACCGACCTCAACGGGAATGTGTTCGTTGCCTGCTACGACCGGGGATATACGGTCATCGGACCTGACGACACGCTTCTGGGAAGTTTTACGATCCCCAACAGCACCCGTCAGAGAGTGGTATATACCTATCATAATGGCAGGCAGTATTTCTTTGGAACGAATAATGACAACGGACTGGTGATATGGAACGACAACAGCATCCCCACCACGGAAGGGACGCATTGGGTCACCCCACAGCCCTCGGAGCTGTCTAACTGCCTGATCTATGGGGTGGTGAGCATCCAGACGCAGTATCCGGTCGGGTGGCAACATTGGGTCGCCGCCAGTAATGGTCTATTCATGTGGGACGAGACTAATTGGTACAAATACGATACGTCGATCAAGCGCTTCATCTATAACAGCAGTACGCACACCTGGGATAATGACCAGCTGTATTATGCCGATGAAGAGAGATTGTTTGGCAGTGTTCGCACTACCCCCACAGCGATCTATCTTGATCCTTTCGGTCGTGTCTGGATAGGATGCCTGGAGAACGGGATCACCATGTATGATCCTGATAAGGACAGGTTTACGAATTATTTCCTGCCTAAAGACCCGCTCCTCTCAAACTATATCTCAAGTTTGTCCTATGAACCTGTGAACGGTCTTCTTTGGATCGGGACTCCGGACGGGCTGAATACCCTTAAGATCGGACGTTACATTAAACCCATGACCTCGCTTGACCAGGTACAAGCCTTTCCCAATCCCTTCCATCCCGGTACAGACGGAAGGGTTCAGATCGCGAACCTGCCCGTGGACAGCATGCCGCAGGGGAAGAACCGCTGCAAGATCTATAACAGCGGTGGGGCGTTTGTTATTGAATTGTCGGAGAATGAATTTGCCCGGTTTGCCTGGGATGGGAACAACGACGCGGGAAAACCTGTTTCCAGCGGGATATATTTCTTTGTGGTGACGGATAGTTCAGGTGTGACCAAGCGGGGTAAGATCGCCTTGATCCGGTAGTTCTAGCGTCCGTTAACCCATTAACCTGTTAACTATCAAATGATCTGCGCGTCCTCGCCGTAGATCTGTTTGAATCTTTGTTCGTCAATATCCTGAGGCATCCCTTCGAAGACAGATCTCCCTTCCTTAAGGGCATAGACACGATTTCCATAACGGCGTGCCAGGGAAAGAAAATGCAGGCTGCAGATGACGGAGATGCCATCCCGACGGTTGATCTCGCCCAGATATTGCATGATCGAATCCGCCGTGGCGGGATCGAGGCTGGCAACCGGCTCATCCGCGAGGATCACTTCCGGTTCCTGCATCAGCGCTCTCGCGATCGCCACTCTCTGCTGTTGACCACCGGATAACTGCTTGACTACCCTCTTGCCGAAATTGGCAAGTCCGACGCGTTCCAGATTGTGCTGAGCCAGTTCGAGATCGGTCTTGGTGAATTTCCCCAGTACACCGTGATACCCCAATCTGCCGGTCAGGACATTGGTCTGAACTGAAAGATTCTTCACGAGATTGAACTGCTGGAACACCATGGCGATCTTCCGGCGGTATTGACGGAGCTCCAGCCCAGAGAGAGGAATAATGGACTTATCCTGATAGAGGATATCGCCTCCGCTTGGCTCGATCAGGCGGTTGATACACCGGAGCAGGGTTGATTTTCCGGAGCCGGAGAGTCCCAGCAGGATGATGAAATCTCCCTGTTTCACTTCGAGCGAGACGTCATTGACCGCCCAGTATTTCTGGTCGTAGGTCTTTTTTAAAGATACAACGTCTAGTTGATTCATGTTTTGCTTATTTCTGGAGTGTCTCGGGATCGATATTCATGATCTTCAGAGCCTGGCGCACCACATCATAATCCTTATCCGTTGCGGGAGTCAGATCGTCGATGTCGTAGAGGCTCATCAAGGTCTCAACTCCACGTTTGGATTTGGTGAATTTAACCAGAGCCGCCGTGACTTTGGCATCGATCTCCTTAGGAAGTTCTTTACGATAGGTGACGGTATCGTTGGGGATCCAATCCGTAAATCCGATGATCATGGTCTTGTCGAAGATGTCAGGTATCGTTTCCAGGAGCTTTTCGCGTGCGTCTTTATGCCTTCCGGTGCTATCATCGGGTGACCAGTATGAGCAAGCGACGTCAGCTCTGCGGTCGTAAACTGCCTGGATCGCGGATGAATGGCCTCCGGTGAGGATCATATCCTTTGGCTTGATCCCTTTCTGCTTCAACAGGGCAGAGGGGTAGATATAGCCTGAGGTCGAGGAAGCGTCCGTGTAGGCAATGATCTTACCCTGAATATCTTCCAGAGTCTTGATATTGCTGTCCGTGCGGGTGATGAATTGCCCGCGGTATTTGTTGAGTCCGTTTCGCTTGGTCATGAATTTGACCTGGGCGTCATAACGTTCCTTGGCAATGATATAGGCAAAGGTCGGAAGCCAGGCGATATCAGCCCGGTTGCTTCCCAGAGCCTCGATCACCGCGGCATAGCTGGTCGGAACAGCGACTTTGAAGTAATAGCCGGTCTCTTCCTGCAGGTATTTGGCGATCGCTTCTCCGCTGGAAACGACCTTTCCTGCCTCTAGAGAGGGGACGAAATACATCTTGATCGGGTTCTTTTTGCTGCCAAGACCCCGGTTTGCCTTGTCCAGGCGGGATTTCTCACTGCCGCAGGCAAAAAGCGTCAAAGCCAGTAGGGCGACTAAAAAATACCTTAGTTTCATGTTCACTCCATCCATAAAGTGCTACTCATTATTGTGCTCAGCGTTCCAGTCAAGTAGTTTTCCGGCACCACTCTGAGCGGTCATCAAGAAAACCTGTTCTATCGGGTTCGTGATCAAATCCAGTCCCAGTCCTCGAAAAACTGGTCAACACAGAGGATATCGTTACCGAAAATCCTGTGGAAGTCTTCATATCCGGCTCCGTCCAGGGTTTTCCCTTCATAGTTAAAAATGCTTGCCGGCAGGATCACGATCTCACCGGGTTCTGGTCTGACTTGATTTTTGATGTCCTTGAAAGTTAAAAGCCCTGCCACAGTAATCCTTGCCCCGAAAAACCGATTCTTCACTGTCTGAACACGCACGGACTGGTTTTCCAGTTTACGATTCAGATAGGTGGCAATACTGGAGATACTTCCGTGAGCTGATTTTGATGTGATAAAAAGGTAGTTGCGTTCACGCTTGCGCAGTTCCTTGAGAAATGAGCGCTTGCGGGATTGAAATCCATCCAGAAGGAGTCTCAGCATGCCGATGCCGTTTTCCGTCTGGGGGAAATCTCGATAGTACTCAAGTGGTGGAACCGGGAGTCCGGCGAGCACAAAAAACTCGTCGGCGGCATAGATCAGGTCGCATTGCTCCCTGTGCTCGTCTATCTTCCTGATGGTCTCAAGAGCGAGACGTTTGTTATATGGCTGTAGCAGAGGCAGGTTCCGGCGGTATTTAGTCAGCCCGACGGGCACGATCCCGATCGAGATGATATCAAGACCGCTGTTTACCAGTTCGGTGAGTGTGTTATCCAGCTCTTCACCATCATTCCAGAGCGGAACGCAGACGATCTGGACGTGCATGCTTATCCCAGCGTCACTAAGACGCCGCAGGGATGCCATGATGTCGAAGTTGCGGCGATACCCCATAATATCTTTACGGAGCCGGTTCGAGGTCGCGTGAACGGAAACGTAGATGGGGCTGATATGTTGTTCCAGGATCCGGGCGAAGTCAGCCTCGGAGAGATTAGTCAGGGTTATGTAATTACCAAAAACGAAGGAATAAACGAAATCATCGTCCTTGAGATAGAGGCTCTCTCTCAGTTTTGGCGGCATCTGATCAATAAAGCAAAATACGCATTTGTTCCGGCAGGATCTGCATTCATAGGGTACAGGCTCGATTCCCAGAGCCTTAGCGTTTTCCCGCTGGATACTGATCTCACGGATCATGCCCGATTGGTCTCTGAGCTGAACCTCCAGGATCAGGTCGTTGGTATAAAACTGCAAATCTAGAAAATCTCTGATCTCGTGACCATTGATGCCGATGATCTCATCTCCAGCTTTCAAGCTGTATTTGGATGCCGTGGATCGGGGCAGGATATGAGATATCGTCAATGCCATTTTAATCAGCCTTAGATGTTGCGGATCCGGTCATAGCGGTATTTGAAGCGTTTGATCCCTTCAAAGATCGTACGAGCGAGGCGTTCCTGGTACTGCGCAGTGACCAGTTTGCTCTCTTCCGCTTCATTGGTTATGAAGCCAAGCTCCGCCAGGATCGCGGGCATGAACGCTCCCCGCAGGACAAAGAAATCAGCTTGATTAACGCCCCGGTCATAGGTCTTTGTCCCAAAGACAAGGTTCTGCTGAACCAAGGTTGCCAGGATATTGCTGTTCTCAAGATGCTCTGCCTGACTCAGATCGGAGAGGATAAAGGCAAGAGCGTTATATTTCTGTTTGGCTCCTTCTTCCTCGTAAAGGTCAACGACGTTGTTTTCCAGGGCCTCCACGGCACGGGAACTGGAATTAACCGAGGTTGCGAGGTAATAGGTCTCGATCCCGTATCCACTTCGGCTGGTCGCGGCGTTCGTATGGAGCGAGACGAAAAGATCGGCTTTATTCTCGTTGGCAAATCTGGTTCTCGATCCCAGAGAGACGAAACGGTCGTCACTGCGGGTCATCAGCACCTTTAACCCCAATTCTCTCTCCAGCATCCCTTTGAGTTTGAGGGCTACGGACAGATTTATATCTTTTTCATTGGCTCTCAGGGTTTTCCCTACTGCTCCGGGGTCTTTTCCTCCATGTCCGGGATCCAGCACGATCGTCGTGACAGATCTGTCCACAGGCTTCTCAATGATTATCGTCCTGCCCGAGACGCTGATCTTTCCCTTGAGCCTCATCGCCAGATGCTCTCTGACGAAGATAGCCGGCACATACAACCGCGAGGCACGGGTCAGGAGTGGGTAATGCATGTTATGGTCGGCATTGGCGAAAGAATAGTATGGAGTATCCAATAAAAAGATGAATTGCTCGCCGTAGAGATAAAGATAAACCCGATTCTCCGAATATTCTTGTTTGATTATCGACTTGAAGACCTGATTGAAATCGTCAAAATCTACATATTCGATCCCGTCAATGTTTCGGGTGGTCAGGGTTTTCGTTCCGGTTGCCCCTTTGATCTGCAGGGTAATATCCGCAAAACTAAAAGTCGAGATCAGTAGCAGAGCGGTCAGGATACTCAGTCTGAGATAAATCGTCGTACTGCAAAGTCTATCTGATATTTTCATGGTGATCGTTCCTGTTAAGCGACTCCCGTGGATAATCCACGAAGTCCGGAGTCCATTCTGAGGAGCAAGAAAGCTCTTGAACCAGCACATGGGAGAATCCCCGGCTGATGGCGGCTTCCACCGCGACGTCATATTCTTTTTGGGTGATTCCCCGGCTGAGCTCAGGGTATTCCCGTGCCTTGTGAGTGGGGTAATATTGCGCCATAAGGCTGATCCTGACTTGAGCGCCGAGTCTTTCAGCGATCCTGTCCAGACTCGCGGAGATTCCGGCAAGTCCGTTAGGTAAGACAAGCAAACGGATTATCAATCCACGGGTGGCTATGCCCTCGCTATCCACCTCCAGATCACAAACCTGTCTGTACATCTCTTCGATGGCCTTCAGAGCTATCCCGGGATAATCAGAAGCGTGAGAGTACTTCCTGGCATAAACACCATGCGCATACTTGCAATCCGGAAGGTAGATATCGACCAATCCTTCCAGAAGCTGGAGCGTTTCGACGTTCTCGTAGGCGTTGCTGTTCCAGACAACAGGAATGCTGAGACCGTTGTTCTTGGCGATTGTAAGGGATTCCAGAAGTTGCAGGCTATAATGGGTTGGAGTGACTAAATTGATATTGTGAACACCCTGATCCTGCAGTTGAAGCATAATTTCGGCGCATTCTTCCGGGCTATGGTCCTTGCCCCAGCCATCGACGGAGATCTCATGATTCTGACAAAAAACGCATTTTAGGTTACAATGTGAAAAGAAGATCGTTCCGCTACCTCTCGATCCGCTGATCTGGGGTTCTTCGCCTCTGTGGATCTGGGCGAGATTGATCCTTATCAGTTCTCCGGCTCCACAGAATCCGACACTGGAACTACGGTCGACACCGCAATTTCTGGGGCAGATCCTGCATTCACGTAAGGAAAGAATGGTCATCTATTCTTCTTGAGATTGAATGCGCCGGGAAGGAGTTTTGCCAGATCCGTCTCTGTGGAGCTCAGACGGTTCCCATAGATGATCGGCAGGTTCGGAGCAAACTCCGCCAAGACTTGTCTACAGGCACCACAAGGGGGGAAATTCTCTTCGGAATCGACATAGATGCCGATGCCCACGAAATCCCTCTTTCCTTGGTTAATAGCGGTGAAAAGGGCAGTTCGTTCAGCACAGATGGTCAGAGAATAAGATGCGTTCTCGATATTCGCACCGGTGAAGATCTCTCCCTCTCCAGTCATGATCGCCGCTCCGACGTGATAGCCGGAATATGGGGCATACGCGCCCAGAGCTGCTTCCTTCGCCCGCTCCAGGAGAAGTTTCAGATCAGGCTTAGGCATCTTACAATCCTCCACCAACTAAAGCCAGGATCAGACCGCCGGCGATGACCGAACCGATCTGTCCGCCGACGTTCACGCTAACAGCAGGCATCAACAGGAAGTTAAAAGGATCCTCCTTCTGCGCCATACCGTGGATAACCCTCGCGGACATGGGGAAGGCGGAGATGCCACAAGCACCGATCATAGGGTTTATCTTCTTCTTCATGAATAGATTAAGCAGCTTGGCAAAGAGGACACCGCCTGCGGTATCGAAGATGAAAGCGACCAAACCCAGAAGCAGGATGAAGAGCGTCTGCGGCTTGAGAAAAGCGGAACCTTGCATGGTCGAGGCGATGGTGATGCCCAGCAGGATCGTCACGATATTGCCCAGCTCGTTCTGGGCTGATTTGGAAAGACTTTCCAGCACACCGGATTCTCGTATGAGATTGCCGAACATCAGGAATCCGATCAAAGCAATGGCGGAGGGCACGAAGATACCGGTTATCAGGGTTATGGCGATGGGGAAGACGATCTTCACGATCTTGGGGACGTCCCCCGCATGGTAATCCATATGTATCTGGCGTTCTTTTCTAGATGTCAGCAAACGAATCACGGGAGGCTGAATGATCGGTACCAATGCCATGTAGGAATAGGCTGCGACGGAGATCGGACCAAGTAGGCCCGGAGCGAAGCGATTTGCTACGTAGATGGAAGTGGGACCGTCCGCAGCGCCGATAATGCCGATCGAGGCTGCTTCCTTGAGATCGAAGCCCATCAGAGTTGCTCCGGCAATGGTCACAAAAATACCAAGCTGAGCCGCAGCGCCGAACAGCAACATAAAAGGATTCTTCAGCAGCGGCGTAAAATCGATCATCGCGCCGATGGCGATGAAGATCAGCAGGGGGAAGAGCTCAGTCTGGATCCCGGCTTGAAAGAGCACTGTAAGGGGACCATGCGATCCCACAGCCGCTGAAAGCGGGACATTGGTCAGGATAGTCCCGAATCCGATCGGTAATAACAATGCAGGTTCATATTTCTTTTGGATAGCCAACCAGATCAGCACCAGTCCGACCCCGATCATGATCACTTGTCGGTAATCAAAGAGCATCAAGCCCTGAAACAAAGCTTCCATCTATTAGTATCTCCAGTTAATTCTCGTGAATTTCCACGATCTGACATACCCCCTGAATGTCAATCTTTTTTACTTATCGGGCAAATCCGCTATCCATTATAGTGCCAGGGAGGTTTTTTCATTGACACGAGAGCGAAGAAATTCAAAACTGTCTGTGAAAATAAAAACGATGGAGCGCGGGATGATCTCCGTGAAGGAAGCAGCTGATATTCTTAAGGTTTCCACAAAGAAGGTATATTTGTGGATCAGTGAGGGTTATATCCCCTGTCAGCGTCTGGGAAATCACTACTATCTGGAGCGTGATGTCGTCCTTGCAAAACTTGCCGAACTGGGCGGAACGGAGCTCAATCCGGCACAGGATAATGATCCCCTGATCAACATGATGCTACAGCTCGGCGGGATTCACTATGATGTGCCCGCTGATAGTAAACAGAGCGCGCTCTACAATGCCCTCTCCCAGATCAAAGCCATCGATGCCAAAGCGATGGATCCGATCTTTCGGATGTTCCTCTCCCGCGAAGAACTTGCCTCCACCGGTATCGGCGATGGCATCGCCATACCTCATTCGCGGAGTCCTCTGGTCGGTTTTACGAGCGAACCTCTGCTGTCTCTGTCCTACCTCGCAGCGCCAATTGAATTTGATGCCCTGGACGGTGTACCGGTTAATATCCTCTTTATGCTCATCTCGCCAAATATGCAGACACATCTGCGCATTCTTGCCAAGTTGTCGTTCCTGCTGCAGGATACTGATTGCCGTGGGCTGATCCTCGATAAAGCTCCGGCAGAGCGGATCATCAGCTCGGTCGCCGAAGCTGAACAGCGTTTTGGTGTCCGCAGGTAGCTTATGGATCTGTTTATTGTCGGATGCCTCCTGATCGTCCTTAGCGGTTGGATCGCTCTGAATACTCATAGTAACCGGGGCTCCTGGTGGATGGCGAATCTGGGCCTGTGGACAGGCATCGCACTGACGGCATATCCAGTTTTGCAAGTTCTCATAGGCGGAGCTTCACAAACTATTTCGTTCAATTGGTCAGTTCCCGGCGGAAGTTTCAGCTTCGGCTTGGATGCTCTTTCTGCCTTTTTCTGCCTCCCGGTTATCCTGATCGCTCCCCTGGCTATGATCTATGGTGGGGCATATTTTGCTCACGAAACCAGGGTCTTGGGTAAACACTGGTTATTCTACAATATCCTGTGTGCCAGCATGTTGCTCGTCATAAGCGCGCGGAATGGTCTGGCTTTCCTCTTGGTTTGGGAATTGATGGCGCTAAGCTCTTTCTTCCTGGTCATCTGGGAAGACGATCAGGCGGAAGTGCGCCGGGCAGCCTGGATCTATCTGATAGCCACACACATCGGAACGGTGGCACTGCTGATCTTCTTTGCCGTGCTTGGCTCTCTTTCGGGAAGTCTGGATTTCTCAGTCATGAGCGGATCGCATTCCAGGGGGATAACGACGGTCGTGCTCTTCATGCTGGCTGTATTCGGTTTTGGCGCTAAAGCGGGCTTCATTCCCCTTCATGTCTGGCTGCCGGAGGCGCATCCTGCCGCGCCTAGTCATGTTTCCGCTCTGATGTCCGGTGTGATGATCAAAACCGGCATTTATGGCATCCTGCGGGCACTGATCCTGATCGGTGAGCCTGCCGCGTATATGGGCTGGATACTCGTGGTGATCGGTATCATCTCCGGGATCGGCGGAGTTCTCTACGCTCTTGCACAGCACGATCTGAAGCGGCTTTTGGCGTATCATAGCGTGGAAAACATCGGCATCATCACCCTCGGTCTCGGTTCCGGAGTCCTGGGCATTGTCTGGAAGCAACCCGCTCTGGCGCTGTTGGGTTTTGGCGGTGGTTTGCTGCATGTCCTGAATCATGCAATCTTCAAAAGTCTGCTGTTCTTCGGCGCGGGCTCCGTCGTTCACGGTAGTGGAACCAGAAACATTGAGGCACTGGGAGGGCTGTTCAAAACTGCCCGGGTCACCGGTATCTGCTTCCTGATCGGTGCTGCCGCGATCAGCGGTCTGCCACCCTTCAATGGTTTTATCAGCGAATTCTATATCTACTTCGGTGGGATCAGCAGCATCAGCAGCGGCGCGCCTGGTCCGGTCATCCTCGCTGCACTACTGATGGCGAGCCTTGCTTTGATCGGAGGACTTGCGCTTGCCTGTTTTGCCAAGGCTTTCGGGATCGTCTTCCTGGGAGAATCGCGTACGGAGCAGGCTGCCAGGGCTGTTGAAAGCTCGTTTCAGATGCGCATTCCCATGCTAATCCTCAGTTTTCTCTGTATTCTGATCGGGATGCTAGCGCCTCTCACGGTTTGTTTGATCAGCCCCGCGGTGAAGCTATTGACGGGCAGTGAGATGTCTCTCGCTGCGCCGGTTGGAGGCCTGGTCAGAACCCTTGCCATCGTAGCACTGACCCTTTCTTTGTTCATCTTCCTTTTTGCGCTCGGATACCTGGTGCGTCACAGGCTTCGCAAAGCGCGTCCCGATACCACTGCGGGAACCTGGGATTGCGGTTATGCCGCTCCCACAGCCCGCATGCAATATACAGCTTCGTCCTTCGCATCTCCGATCACTTCCCTGATCGCCTCAGAATTAGGTACAAGGATCAAGGGCAAGGAAGTGAGCGGCTACTTCCCCGAATCTGCCTCCTACCACTCCGAAACTCTCGATATTGCGACAGAGAAGTTCTTTGAACCGCTGTTCCGTCTCGTTGACCGCTTGGTTTCTCCGATCCGCAGAGTTCAGCACGGCAATCTGAATGGCTATCTGCTCTACATTGCCCTTGTGCTGGTCTTGCTGCTCGTCTGGAAAACGGGGATACTGCAATGACCGGTTGGAACTGGCTTTTTCCTCTCGCGGCTCTGATCCTTGCTCCGCTCTTACCCGGGGTTATAAATAAAGTCAAAGCGTTCTTTGCCGGAAGACGCGGCCCTTCATCCTTCCAGTTATATTACGATCTGGCGAAACTCTTGCGCAAAGGCTCGGTCTATAGCCACAGCACCACATTGATCTTCAGGATCGCCGCTCCCCTGATCCTTGCCTGCACGGCTGTGGCGCTATTGCTCCTGCCCTGGGGCGGGATGTCCGCGCCGGTCTCTTTCGCCGGTGATTTTATCCTCCTGCTCTATCTGCTGGCTCTGGCACGCTTCTTTCTGGTGATCTCAGCGCTGGATACAGCCTCTGCTTTCGAGGGTATGGGTGCGAGCCGGGAAGTCCTATTCTCCGCTATGGCAGAACCATCTCTGATGCTTGGCTTTCTGGTTTTAATTCTGCATACCGGGAGCACCGGACTGTCCGGGATCGCCTCCGGCATTGGTTTTAACGACTGGCAAAGCTCGGCGCCGGTTCTGCTTATGATCGCCATGGCTTGGTTCTTTTTGCTTCTCTGCGAAAACTCCCGCATCCCCGTGGATGATCCCAACACTCATCTGGAACTTACCATGATCCATGAAGTCATGATCCTGGATAACAGCGGTCCCGATCTTGCCCTGTTGGAATACGCATCCTCTCTGAAACTCTGGATCTTTGGAGGTCTCCTTATCAATCTTATCCTTCCTTTCCGCCTGGATAACCTTATCTACCAGATCCTCGTTTTCATCCCCAGCATGTTCATAGTCAGTTTGCTGGTGGGGATCACGGAATCCATCATGGCAAGGCTGAAACTGATCACCATTCCCAAGGTGCTCGTGGGTTCCGCGGCTCTGGGGATCGTTGCCCTGCTCGTCAAACTCGTGGAGTATTACCAATGACCTTCATCCCGGTGATCCTGATCCTCTCCACGATGTTCCTGCTCAGTTCGTCCAGACTAAGAACGGTGATCGGAGTCGTGGCAATGCAGGGCTTGTTCCTTGGTTTGTTGCCGCTATTAAAAAGTCTCGATCACTTAAGTCTCTCGATCATCATCCTGAGCTTGAGCGGTATCATCTTCAAGGGCATCGTTCTGCCCCTGCTGATGCTGAAAGTAATTAAGGAAACCGGCATTCAGAGGGATGTCCGCCCTTACGTTTCCTATGGCGCGTCGTTACCTGCCGGTGTCCTGCTCCTCGCGTTCTCAGCCTGGCTCACAATCAGGATGGATTTCCCCGCTGGAACTTCCCTGCTGATCGTCACCATGGCGATGTTCATGATGTTTATCGGGCTTTTCCTGATGATCAGCCGGCGCCTGGCGATCATGCAGTCGCTGGCGTATCTGGTGCTGGAGAACGGCATCTATGCTCTGGGAATCGGTATCAGTCTGGAAGTGCCTCTGATGGTCGAACTCGGCATTCTGCTGGATGTGTTTGTGGGAGTATTCCTGATGGGCAACCTGGTCTTCCATCTGGATCGTGAGTTTCAGCATACGGAAGTGGACGGCTTCATCCTCAGTGATGAGGCTTCCGAGGGAGATTCACCCAAATTATGACCCTCCTGCTGATTTTGATCCTGCTTCCCGCTGTTATTGGAGTGATCTCCTGGTTCATCTCCGCGAACAAGCTTCGCCGTCAATTGTGGATCCTGACCGCGTTCGTCCATCTTGCCCTATCACTGCAGGCAGCGCTATATCCACCTCAGGTTCCCTCATCCTCATGGATCGGGATAGACGCCCTATCGGTTATATTTCTGCCTCTGACCAGTTTTCTTTTCTTCATCGTCAGCGTTTATGGAAGTGGCTATGTGGCGCGTGAACCTGCCGATCAGGGACCTCTCCCGGAAGAGGAAGGAAGGCTGAATAACACTTCCGAATCGGTGTTTACCGGAACCATGCTGATCTTCTTGGCGACCATGAGCATGTCCATCCTCAGTCAGCATCTGGGTATGCAGTGGATGGCGATCGAAGCCACGACTCTGGCGAGTGCGCCGCTCATCTATTATCACCGCAATCGCAATTCCCTTGCCGCTGCCTGGAAATATCTGATTCTCTGTTCCGTCGGCATCGCCATCGCCCTGGCGGGGATCTTTTTCCTCGGTCTTGGCTTACCGGCTGGGATGCAGGATCTGACCATGTCCGCCTTGCTCCATAATGCTTCCCTGCTCAATCCCAGATGGCTGGAACTGGCTTTCATTCTGATGCTGGTAGGCTATGGCACCAAGATGGGTCTCGCTCCGATGCACAATTGGTTACCCGAAGCCCACAGCGAAGCTTCCTCACCCGTTTCCGCCCTGCTCTCCGGCTCTCTCTTGAACTGCGCCTTCCTGGGTATCCTCAGGATTCAGCAGTTGAACGCCGCCGCGGGGAAAGCGCTCTTCGGGCAGGAGCTGCTCATTCTCTTCGGACTTCTCTCGATCGGAGTTGCCAGCATCTTCATCCTGGGACAGACCGATTATAAGCGTATGCTTGCCTACAGCAGCGTCGAGCACATGGGTATCCTGGCTCTGGGAACCGGGATCGGCGGTTTGGGAGCCTTAGGCGCAATACTCCATCTGATCAATCATTCCGTCGCCAAAACCATGCTTTTCCTCACTGCCGGCAATATCCATTCCCGCTATCACACCAAGCTCGCCTCCCACATCACCGGACTGGGGAAGAGCATGCCCATCACCGGATTCCTCTGGCTTGCCGGGTTCCTCGGTGTCGTTGCATCACCACCTCTGGGCATCTTCATCAGTGAATTCACCATCATCCGAGCCATTTCCAGCCTGGGAATGTGGCTCGTGCTCGGACTCCTCATGCTGTTCCTGACCCTGGCTTTTATCGGAATGGCAAACATGTTCCTGAAGATGTACTTCGGCAAACCGGACGTCGCCGTTAAACGTGAGAATCGCAGCGGTGTGATCCCTATCTTTATCCTGGTGGTCATTTTGCTCGCGCTGGGATTCTACGTCCCTCACTGGTTATGGCAGGCGATCTCCAACGCGGTTCAGCTCATCGAAGGAGTCAAGCCATGAACAGAGCATTGCTCCGCAACGGTCAGTCGCTTCCCCTATCAGATATCCCCCGGCTTACCATGGCGGATTTCCGCCATGAACTGATCTCTCTGATCGCCGGAGGCTCCCGGGTCGCTTCCTTCTTTGGCGTTCCCGTGAGTGATGATCTGGTCATCTATACCGTCCTGGCTCATGACTCGCTGGGAAGCCTGGAGATACTCTCCACCACTGCCAGAGGTGAGTATCCGGCTTTGACTCCGGACATCCCGCAACTGCACTGGTTCGAGCGCGAACTCCACGAAGAATGGGGAGTCACTCCCCAGGGTCATCCCTGGCTCAAGCCCATCCGCTTCCACAGCCCATACAATGGCAGTGTATATTCTGACGCAGTTATCTGTCCCGGAGTCACCGACTACTTCCAGGTCGAGGGTGATGAAGTCCATGAAGTCGCAGTCGGACCAGTTCATGCCGGCATCATCGAACCCGGTCATTTTCGGTTTCAATGCGTGGGCGAAACCGTTCTGCATCTGGAGATCGAGCTTGGTTACCAGCATCGTGGTATCGAACGAGCCCTCTGCCGGGGAGCATCCAAACGCAATGTCCACTATGCCGAAACTATGGCGGGCGATACCAGCATCGGCCATGCCAGCGCCTATGCCATGAACCTGGAGGCTCTTTCAGGTAGCGTTGCCGGAACGCGAAGCCAGCTGATCCGTGCCATCGCTCTGGAATTGGAACGCATAGCCAATCACACCGGCGATCTCGGAGCTATTGCAGGCGATGTCGGTTTTCTGCCCACAGCCTCCTATTGTGGAAGGTTACGGGGCGATATCCTGAATCTCACAGCCCGGCTTTGCGGTAATCGCTTTGGCCGCAATCTGATCCGTCCCGGTGGTCTAAACAAAGACATCTCCTCTGCTGTACTGGAGAGCATTTCTCGTGATCTCCCCGGCTACATCTCAGCGATAGGCGAAGCTGTCGATCTGCTCTGGGAGAATTCTTCGGTCATGACCAGGCTGGAGGGAACCGGAACCGTCAGCACCCGTGCAGCTCTCGATCTGGGCTTGGTAGGGATGGCTGCGCGAGCCAGCAACGTTCCGCGGGATCTGCGCTGCGAGCATCCCTGGGGTGCCTATATGTTCCTCGAATCACCGGGAGTCACCATGCCCTCCGGAGACGTGTATTCCCGTGCCAGTTTACGCTGGTTCGAGATCAAATATTCGGCTGATTTTATCCTCAGAGCCCTGAAGGTGATCATGGATGAACCCGTGCGGCAGGATCTGGCACCGCTTCAGCCGGATCAGATAGCTGTCTCGCTGGTGGAAGGCTGGCGCGGAGAGATC
>Ga0209099_1001865_pt1 | contig 19767 bp, 18 predicted proteins | sample AD_JPNHW2_MetaG_FD_184430 | JGI IMG/M metagenome (GOLD analysis project Ga0209099, IMG submission 184430) | Active sludge microbial communities of municipal wastewater-treating anaerobic digesters from Japan - AD_JPNHW2_MetaG (SPAdes) (version 2) | ecosystem: Engineered > Bioreactor > Anaerobic... | reverse complement strand
CAAAACGATCAAAGTACCCGATGGAGAACCTTTAAAACTTGAGTTATCTCATTTTATCGACTGCATACGATCACGGACGACGCCAAAGACCGACGCGCAGGAAGGATTGAGAGTTCTCAAAGTTCTCGATGCGGCGGAAAAATCCCTGGCAAAAAAAATGATCCCCCATGAAAAAGGAAATCCCAAATCATACTTCGTCCATGAATCGTCATATGTTGATACAGGAGTGAAGATCGAAAGCGGCACAAAGATATGGCATTTCTCTCACATCCTGCACAATTGCCGGATCGGCAAAAACTGCACGATCGGGCAAAATGTCGTTATTGGCCCCGATGTCGTCGTTGGTGATTCATGCAAAATCCAGAATAACGTTTCGCTCTATAAAGGAGTGACTTTAAAAAACGATGTCTTTTGCGGCCCGTCATGCGTCTTCACGAATGTCTATAACCCGCGGGCTTTTATCGAAAGGAAACACGAATTCAGGCCAACACTTGTTGAACGCGGAGCAACCATCGGAGCAAACGCCACCATCGTCTGTGGAGTAAAAATCGGCGAATACGCGTTGGTCGGCGCAGGCGCGGTCATAAAAAAAGATGTCGCACCCTACGCCGTCGTTGTGGGAGTACCGGCAAAACAAATCGGCTGGGTCTGCGTCTGTGGCAATACAATATCCGTTGTTCGTAGAAAACACATCTGTTTATCGTGCGGAAACACCTATACGGTAAAAAAGCATACACTCATAAAAAAATAGTATGATAAAAATAGTAACGATCCTCGGAGCCCGACCGCAATTTATCAAAGCGGCCGCTTTAAGCCGAGAATTATCACGACATAAAGGCATCACGGAAGTACTGGTTCACACGGGCCAGCACTATGATTACCGTATGTCCGATGTATTTTTCAACGAATTGCATATTCCGCGTGTTACCTACAATTTGAGCATAAACGGCGGCACGCACGCAGAAATGTTGTCTGCAATGCTCAGCAAAATAGAAACCGTGCTAATCAAAGAACATCCCGACCTGATTATTGTGTATGGAGACACAAATTCAACGCTCGCGGGAGCTTTAGCAGCGGCAAAAATACCCATACCGGTTGCACACATTGAAGCCGGCCTTCGGAGTTTTGACCGGACAATGCCGGAAGAGATTAACCGGATGCTAACTGACAGCGTCTCAAGTTTCCTGTATTGTCCCACAAACGAATCAAAAAAGAATTTGGCCAGAGAAAATATCGTGCATGGCGTTCCTGGCGACGTTGCCGTCCGGCAGGTGGGAGACGTTATGTTTGACGTGTTCTCCGATATGACTCAAAAAAAAATGCTCGATTATTCCGTATTTGAAAGATGCGGCTTACAAAGAAAAGACTATATTACCGCCACGATCCATCGGGCGGGTAACACGGATAACCCGCGGATCCTTGAAAAGATATTCTCGCTACTTAATTTCGTCGCAGCCCGGTACAAAAAAATTGTTTTTCCCGTGCACCCGCGCACGCAGGCACGTTTGCATAAGTCAGGCATCGCGATACATCGCGAAGTAAAGCTAATTCCTCCAGTCTCTTATTTGCAAATGCTATGCCTTTTAAAACACTCGTTTTGCGTGATGACTGATTCCGGAGGCGTGCAAAAAGAGTCTTTCTGGTCAAAATCCCCTTGTTTGATTATACGCAACTCAACTGAATGGATTGAACTCGTCAATGCCGGATATAATTTTCTAATTGGCACCGACATACGGCAATGCCAGAACGCTCTCAAGAAAGTGCCCTTCGTACGGTATGCCGGATTACGCTATAATAAACTTTTGAATGAATACGGCAACGGAAAAACGGCAAAAAAAATTGTACGGTATATTTCCCATGATTTCTAAAAAATTACTGGCTTCATTCCCGGGGAAAGAGAAGATTATCGATTTTTTTCTTTTCTCATTACCCCAGATTTCCGGGCTCTTGTGCAGTTTTATCGGGGTTGTACTTTGGACCAATCTGATCGACCCATCAATATATGGCCAATATAATGTTATCGTAAGCATCCTGAATACGCTTGCCTGTGTCTGCCTCAGCGGGCTTGGGATAAGCATGAATATTTCCGCCGCTCACGCCAAATTCGGCAATTACCTGAAAATTATTAAATATCGCATAGCATGCTCGATCGTCGGATCAATCATAATATGCGTCATTCCTTTTGTCCCAGCTTTTAAAATGGCAAGCCTCAAATATCCGCTTCTTCTGGTCGCACTTCTTTTCCCCGTCTGGAATCTTTCCTTGGCCAAAGACTGGCTTACGGGAGAAAAGAGGTTTAAAATTGTAGCCGGCATTGAGATACTCGTTGATATCATTTCCCTGTCGTTGATGTTCATCTTTGTATTCATGCTTCGATTAAAAACCCTCACCGTTTTATTACTTATTTTAATGGGTTTACAGACCATCGTGAATACGCTCATAACGCTCCACGTTTGGCAATACATCATCAAACCAAGCAAGGAAAAAAGAAATGACGAAAAAATTATACACTATGGAATACACCAAACTTTTGCGTCGCTTTTATCGATTGCCTTACCAATGCAAAATATTTTTCTTGCTCAATTTCTAACATTTCCACAGCTTGCAATTTTTGTGGTTGCCCGGTTATTCCCTGATCAGATAAAACTTGTTTTTGGCATTGTAAGCAGGATGTTTTTCCCTTACTTAGCTTCGTTTCCTGATTTAAAAAGCTTGTGGGATTGGGTTCAATATAGATTTGTGTTTTTGACTATTTTCTTTTTCTGTATCGGTATCCTCGGATACTTTGCCATTAGTTACCTTGTGCCATACTTATTTTCCGCGAAATACGGCACAGCAGCCCAGTATGGAAAATGGATGTTTTTGACTCTTGCCATGCTCGCTCCTTGTAGTTTATTTAATATAATCCTTCAAACACGAATCCATTACACACGGTATCTTTATGTTTCCATGTTTTTTGCTTCCCTGGTATCGATCGGTTCTCTCTTTATGTTTGTACCAAAATTCGGGTTATGGGGAGGTGTATATGCATACATCAGTTATATACTTTTTCAATCAACATTCTTTACACTCAGTTTCATCCATTATTATAATAAGGAGCAACGGATTGCGTACGCAGCCGTGAGCCGTTAACATGTGTACATCGACATCAAATCATACCCTCAATGGCGATATGAAATTAAGCCAGACGCAAAAAATACGCTATTTCATTGATAATTGGTGGAATAACCGATCACCCTTGCAAGAACTTGATAAAACGCTGACAATGCGGAATTTTGTATGCGCTGATCTCGGATCATATTGGAGTAAGTTAAACAAAAGCAGTTCTCCGAGCAGAAAACTATGCGATCTGTTCCTTATGACCCTCCCATGGCAAAAACTTTCCACGGAACTGGGGGGAATCCGGCTTGTCGATGTCGGCTGCGGTTCGGGAAACTATAGCCTGAGGCTTTTGGAGTGGAGCAATAAAACGCTGCAAAGCTATACCGGGATTGACATCAAAAAAGACGCCTCCTGGGAAAAATTATCGCGCGATAATCCGCGTTTTAAGTTCATGCAATCAGACAGCAGGGACATCGCCACCCATATAAACACGAGAAGCAATTTTTTCCTGGCATGCTCATCGCTTGAACATTTCGAAGAAGATATAACCTATTTTGCGCGGATCAAAGAATATGTTCTGCGCCAAAAAAAACCTGCCATCCTGATAAGCATTTTTCCTTCAAAAGCTTGTTTAATGCTCTATCTTGCGCACGGAATAAGACAATATACACCGCGCACAATTTCAAAAATAAGCACGCTTTTTAAAGATACCGGCTATTCCGTGCTTTTTGCCTTAGGAGGACAGGAGTCAATCCGTCTCCACAGGAATTTTATTACAATACCTCTTCTGCGGAAAATCGGCGATCTTCGCGAGAAAAAACCGGAAGAGTATGATCAAAAATCGTTTACAGCCATTAAGAAGGATATGCGTACGCCTTCCCGAACACCGGTTTTTTATGCTCTGGTTACGCATTGCTTTGGTACAGAAAAATTCTTTTAACCGTTCTCTACTCAAGGAGTCACATATGAAAAAAGCGCTTGTTATCGGTTCAGAAGGGAATATCGGCAAACCGCTGGTCGCCTATCTCAAGAAAAAAGGCTACCAGGTAAAAGAAAGTGATATTAAACCGGGTTGGCGCAAAAACTATCATATGGCTGATATCAATCATGCCATTGATTTGCTACCGGTTTTCGATTGGAAACCGAATGTCGTATTCATCCTTTCGGCAATGGTCAGCCGAGTTACGTGCGAACAGGCAGGAAGCCTTGCTATCGCAACGAATTTAGGCGGCATTCATAACGTGCTTGAACTCTGCAAAAGAGCGAACGCAATGACGGTATTTTTCTCAACCTCCGAAGTATACGGACCAACATGCGCCGTCATGGATGAATCAATCAGCAATCCCCGACCGAATAATCGCTATGGACTCTCCAAACTCTTGGGAGAACAACTGGTCGAATATGAAGTACGGACGCATGGATTGAAAGCAGTAACGATTCGGCCATTTATGATGTACGATGAAAATGAAGCATTCGGAGAACACCGCTCCGCAATGATACGATTCGCCTGTAATTTAGTCCGCGGCATACCGATTGAAGTGCATAAAGGCAGTGCCAGAGGCTGGCTGCATGTTTCCGACGCGGTCAAAGCTATTGAAGCGGCGGTACGGGTTCAGAAATACACGGTCATCAATATCGGACACCCCAATGTAGTCTCTATGGACCATCTGGCAAAACTGATGTGCAAAACACTAGGAGTCTCCAACTCCTTGATCCATTATACGGATTTACCCGCGCGTATGACCCTAGTTAAAAAACCGGTACTCAAACGTCAAAAAGAGCTTTTGAACGTAGTCCCGAAAGTATCCTTGGAAGAAGGAGTCTCAAAAGTCTGTCAAAAAGTCGCAGAGAGGCTTACCTTCGAGAAAAAACGTTCGATATGAAACAGATCAGAACGCTTCTTCTATACGCTCAGAATTCGCTCAACAGGGATTTATCCTATCAATACGGCTGGCCGAGACAATTTTGCGCTGCTGATACCTTTGATTGCATTCCGATCAATATCGCTTTTGGGAACCGTTTCTTGAACAACTGGTACGCATCCCGGGTGAAAAAAGGGGATTTCGACGCGATCATACTTCTTCATTCAGTGCTTTCCAATGAATGTTATTTACGCGGCGAGCTCTTTGACGCCGTGCGGAAATCCAACGCGCTCAAAGTTTATTTCATTGGTAATGAGTATAAAATGATGCCGCTCAAGATGCAATTCTGCGAGAACTTGAAGATAAAAGTATTGATCTCGCAAAGTAACGCACGCGAAGTGCACGATCTATACCGTGCGCGTTTAAACGGCTGCATGATTGCATATTTGCCGAATACGGGACTGGATACCGCTCTTTTTTTTCCAAAAACTGCCTATGAAAAAAGGCCCATTGATATCGGATACAGATCCTATGAAGCACCCTGGTATCTTGGCAATAATGAAAAATCGGATATTGCCACTCGATTCCAGGAGTATCTTCAGCATGAACGATTCATCATCGATATTTCTTTAGAGAAAGCTAAGCGATTAAACGAAAAAAACTGGGCTCAATTCCTGGATTCCTGCAAAGGACAGCTCGGCACGGAATCAGGAGGGGATTATTTTGAACTGACCGATGCAACCCGTATCCGAGTTAACAACTACCTAAACACGCATCCTCATGCAACGTTTCAAGAAATATTTGAAATATTTTTTAAAAATTACGGAAATTCGGTTACAATGAGGATTTTAAGCAGCAGGAACATTGAAGCCGCAGGAACAAAAACCGTGCAGATATTGTTTGAAGGTCATTACAACGGCCATTTTCAAGCCGATGTTCATTATATCCCGCTACGCAAGGATTTCAGCAATAGAGAAGAGGTAATACGAAAACTCAAAGATGTATCGTTATGCCAAGAAATCGCTCTAAACGCGTATACCTTAGTATTGGAAGAATTTACGTACGAAAAGTTACTTAACCGGTTGCATGACACACTGAATCCCTTACTTTCATGAGACAAACGCGAGTTGGTTGGATATCAAGCATGTTTTTTCCTTTTTCCTACCGGAAACTTCTTTTCCCGGATGGAAATAATGTTATAAAAATACGAAGTCTTTTTATTCCCCGCTGGATTTGCCGTAATTCCAGCGAATTCAAGAATGAAATATACAGGCCTAACCGGCGTTATGATATTACGGTCCTTCTCAAAATGGTCGATCCGCTTTCTCAAAAAGAGGTCGAGCGTGTCCGCGCCTATGGAAGTAAAGTTATTTTTGACGCCAACGTCAATTATTTCGAAACAACGGGTGATTTTTTCATACCCGGAACAAAACCTACCCAGGAACAGGTTACCAACGCTCTCTGGATGACGCGCACCTGCGATTGGATAGTTGCCGATTCTACATACCTTCATTCAGTAATCTCCCACCACACGCAACACGTCAGTATGATACCCGACAATGTCAATCTTGACATATATGCATTACAACGGGTGCATAAACCGGTTGATACGGTGACCCTCATCTGGAGCGGAGTGGCGAAGAAAGCTTCGCATTTCAGGATCGTGAAGAATGTTTTGAAACGTCTGGCCGGAGAATATTCTTTTAAGATCATTTTCGTTTCAGACAAAAAACCGCCGTTCATGAAAGAGCTTGAGCCGGAAATCGCCTGTTCGTACGTACATTTTAGTTCCGACCGCGCGTATGCTCGATTATTAGCAACCAGCGATATCATTATTTCGCCGAAAGACCTCTGCAACAGTTATGAGACTGCTCATTCGGAGTATAAAATAACCCTGGGCATGGCCTGCGGCTTACCAGTCGTCGCAAGCCCTCAACAATCATACAGGGAAGCGCTCGGCTTTAGAAACGCCGGTTTTATCGCTCATAATAACGAAGACTGGTTTCAATCCTTGTCAAAACTCATACGTGATTATAAACTACGAGATGAAATGGGACGATTTGCCCGTCAGACCGTCGTTGAAAAATATGCTACACCGGTCATAGCACAACAGTATTTGAAGGTTTTACAGGCGTTACGCGAAAGAAACGGATGAGACAATCATGATAGCCATACAAAAGTTACTACGAGGTTTGGATACATCCGCGCCGGTAGCTTTTTTTCACTACTATTTCAAACCTCCGTATGGCGGATCAAATCAATTTATGCTGGCACTTGAGCAAGGATTTATCGATAATAATATAGCCGTCTCCAGGAACAAAATCACCGCATCTACCAAGTCATGTCTTTTGAACGCTCATGTTTTTGATTATGACCGCCTGCACACATTCAAAAAGAAATTCCCTGGTATCCGAATCATTCACCGGATTGATGGCCCTATGCAATTATATAGAGGCTATGACGATGGCTCCGATAAAAGAATAGCATCGATAAACGCGGAATTAGCCCATGCTACGGTCTTTCAATCACTCTACAGCCTTCACGCGCACCAGAAGCTCGGAATTTGCTTTAACAACGCGTGCGTCATCCAAAACGCGGTAAACCCCTCAATCTTTTATCCCAAAGGAAAAAAAGACATTTTAGACGGAAAAAGAAAAATACGGTTGCTTGCCGTAAGCTGGTCTGATAATCCGCATAAAGGAGGGCCGTTCTATTCGCAATTGGAGAAAAATCTTGATTGGACACGGTATGAATTCACCTTTATCGGAAGAACGAAAGAAAACTTCAAACATATAAATCATCTGCCTCCGGTAAATTCCCAAAAGCTTGCCGATGTGATCAAGGCACATGACATCTATGTGACGGCAAGCGAAAACGACCCCTGTTCGAACAGCTTACTGGAAGCATTATCCTGCGGATTGCCCGCCGTGTATTTAGACTCCGGAGGACATAAGGAACTCGTTCAAAAAGCAGGTATCGGTTTCACGGACCCTGTTGGAGCTTTAGGAGCGCTTGAGGAAATCGTAAGAAATTATCACCAATACCGGGAAGCCATCAAAGTACCGTCCTTGAAAGAAGTTACTCAAAAATATATCGCGGTAATGCTTCCCTCAAAAGACTCGACCTTATGATACATACACTGTTAGAAAAATTCTTAATCCTTAATTTCAATCTTCAGCGGATAATGCTCAAGAAGGCGTTTTTTGTGAAGCCGAAAACCCCGGCTCTCCTAAAAAGCTATCTTACGCTTGACCAGGAAACGCGGCAAAACATCATCACCAAATCATCGATAAGCGTTTACGGAGGCATTCATCCGAAAAATATCTATAATTTCCGCAGCGAATTTTTCCTTGAACACGTTATTCCGCAAGATACCGTCATTGACATCGGGTGTGGTTCAGGAGTCATTTTAGAAAAGTGCGCTCCTTACGTTACGTATGGATACGGCATTGATTGGTCAGAAGAGACTATTTCGCTTTGCAAGAAAAAACAGGGACACAAAAACCTGGAATTTATAAAAGCAGACCTCGGCAATTTTGATTTTCCAGCTTTCAGGAAAAAATCAGGATATACCATGGCATTTTTTTCGCATATCCTTGAACATGTTGAAAATCCGGGCGATTTATTAAAAAGGGTTAGCGCTCAAAAAATTTTAATATGCGTTCCCAGCCAAGAGAACTGGCTGGCACAACTTAAAGTAAGCCTCGGAGTTTCGCCACTCTCAGACCCGACTCATTTTAAAGAATATACGAGAAAAATACTCGCGCTTGATGTAGTCAATAGCGGTTATACTATTACATACATGGGATTCAATTCAGAAGGGGAAATTGTGTGTTCTGCCAAGATTGCATAAGGAGCTTATTTTTTCACGTGTTACCGCCAAAAACATATCTGCGATTACGGGCGATGTTTCTCTATGTATTAACCCTACCGTCACGGCTGGCGCTAAAAATAAAACCATATTCTTTTTCAAAATCCCTTTTGCCGCTGCTTTCATATGCTTCATTGGCAAAACGCAGGGGCGATATAACCTCCGGTGGAAGAGTAAAATTAATATATCTGTCGGAAGAATTTCCTGAACAAAATAATGAATGCAATATCCTTTATCTGGTAAGCAGCGCGCTCCCCCGTCATCTTGACATTTGGATTCAAAAAGCAAAAAAAGCAAGAATCCCCATCGTATTAAATCAAAACGGAGTGGCGTATAAAGGATGGTTCGGCAAAGGCTGGGAGATCATCAATGAGCCGTTACAATCAGCGCTCCACAGCGCAGATTATATTTTTTACCAAAGCCGTTTCAGCCAATTAGCCAGCGAAAAATTTCTCGGAAAACCAGCAGCAAAAAGTGAAATTCTCTATAATGCTGTTGATACAAAATTGTTTTCTCCGGTTAAGAGCCCCAAGAAAAACAATGATCCGGTTGTTTTGCTTGGCGGCAATCAATATCAATGGTACCGGTTTGAGAGCGCACTTCAATCAATAGCACGCGTTAAAGAAAAGCACCCCGGAATAAAACTGCTGGTTTCCGGCGTTTTAAGCTGGCAGCGCAATAAACAGAAAGCCCGCCTCGAAGCAGACGTTTTAATAAAAAAGTTACACTTGGAAAACTCGATTACGCTCCTTGGCTCATATACGCAAGAACAAGCGCCGGAAGTTTATCGTCAGGCTGATGTTTTCTTGCACACAAAATACAACGATCCTTGCCCAACCGCGGTCATTGAAGCGCTTTCCTGCGGATTGCCGGTTGTATACTCAGACAGCGGCGGGGTCAAAGAACTTGTCGGAGATAACGCGGGGATCCCAATTACAAGCCAACTCAGCTGGGAACAGGACATCATCGGATCCCCTGAGTCATTTGCCAATGCATTAGAAGAAGCTTTTACCAAAAGAGACGTTTTATCCCAAGCAGCCAGACAAAGAGCCCTTACCTTGTTTGATATCACAACCTGGCTTGATAAACAGAAGACGGTTTTTAAAATGCTTCTGACGGAAAGGACACAACGGTGAAGATTCGATCTATTTTAGAAAAACTTCTGCTCATGTTTGTCGCTTGTATTTTTTGCTTCGCATTAATCGAGATATTTTTTAGGATATTGTATCCTCAAAGCGGATATAGTTTAAAATTCGCTCCCTGGGGATGGACGCATGTACCAAACACCAGAGTGACGTATTACACCGAGGTTCCCCAATTCCACTTTAATCTTGCCCAACGGCATTATCCTATCCCTATTCGCTATAATTCAAAAGGATTACGTGAATTGGAATACGGCTATGAAAAAGAAAAAAATGTCTTTCGGATCCTGGTTATTGGAGATTCCTGGGCAGAAGATATGGGAAGCTTCTTTGAAAATTTGCATACAAAATGGCTGGAGAGAAAACTCAATAAACTCGTATACCCCTACCGTTTTGAAGTTATTGATGCCGGACATTATGCTTTTGACAACGCAAACGAATATATGTTTTACCAAAAAGAAGGCAAAAAATACCATCCCGACCTGGTCATGGTTATGTATACGACAGATACGGCAAGCCCTGATTATGCAACTCTGGAAAATGGAGAACTTAAACTGCACTATAAAAATTATACAACCAATCAACGGGTATACCGCGAGTTTGTCTCTTTTGTCAGAAGAACAACACAATTCGGTTCATTTCTATTAAACAGAATAGACAACCTTAAAGGACTCAAGAATATAATGATCAAACGAGGCCTCAAAGAATCGGACAAAATAGTACCGAGACCGGAAGGAATAGCGCCTGCTGCAGCTGCTGCGGAGGAAAATGGATTCAGCGAAGTTGACAAAAAACTATGGATCGCCTTCAACAACGAAGTAACCAATGATGGCGGAAGATTTGTTTTTATTAATTGCGCTCATTATCCCGATTCCGCTGCCAATGATTTTTTGAAACCTGCGGACAGGGAATTTCTTATTAAAAACTCAATACACGTACTTGATATTGAAAGCACGAAAGAAAAGGCCAAGAAACTTAAGGCGAGCGATATACAAAAAGGCACCTATGATCATCTGTATGAATCGCACCGCTTCGGGTATAAAATGAATGAAAAGGTTGCGGATACAATTATTGATTATCTTATAACCAACAAATATCTCGAGGCCAAAGGAAACTAGGTGAAAATAGATACATCGAGAAGAGAGCGCCCGGTCTGTACCGTTATTATGCCCGTGTATAATGCACGGGCATATGTTGGAGATGCCATTGGCAGCATTCTCAAACAAACATTTTCAGATTTTGAGTTTTTGATCTTTGACGACTGCTCTCAGGACGGTACTATTGAAATTATAAAAAGCTTTCACGACGCGCGGATCAATTTCTTTCAGTCAAAACAGCATCAGGGATACCTCCCTTACCTGAATGAAGGTCTCCGCCTTGCCAAAGGCAGTTATATCGCCCGTATGGATGCTGATGACGTAAGTTTTCCAAAACGATTGAGAACCCAGGTTGATTTTATGAATTCTCATCCCAACATTGCTGCCGTAGGAACCTGGGTTATGCGAAAAGAACAAAATAAACGGTTTCTCATCCGCAAAAAAACGGATCCTGATATCGTGCGCTGCGAATTATTATTCAATAATCCCCTTGTGCATTCATCAGCAATGGTACGGACGGCGTGTATACGCCGACACAAGATCGCCTACGATGAACATTTTTATACAGCTGAAGATTACAAAATGTGGCTAGATATATCACGCGTGGCTGATTTAGCAAATATTCCTCGCATACTTCTTATGTACCGGACACATCCTGCGCAGACAGGCAATGTTTCCATGCAGAAGCAGAGAGGGATGTGCAAAAATATAGTCGCAATACAACTTGAAAGGCTTGGTATCAACGCCACGCCTGATGAAATCGAAAAGCACACAAAAATCAATCATGAAATGCTGCATATACCGCTTGAAACAAAAAGCGAATGGTTTGCAAGGCTTGAGGAAGCTAACAAACAGCGGATGGTGTATAATAATAACGCATTTGCCAGGGCTTTATCTGAAAATTGGACTTATAATTGTTTTACAAACAAGAAGGTCGCAGGGTGGCTGAAAATTCTTTTCAAAAAAGGACTGGTGATAAAGCGCTCATCCATGTTCTTTTGCTGGAATACAATTTATTCGTTGTTCTGGATTTTACGAGAAGCAAGGGTTTCTCAGGTAATTGCCTCTCTTAAGAAAAGAGCGTAACAATAACACGCAGATGAATACTTCAAAAAAACTATTACTGATACTTGCCGCGGCCCTCATCGTACGGGTAGCTGTTTTTTTCTACTATCAATCTCATGCAGGGATTCAAACCTTCGAATATGAAGCCGTAGCTACGAACCTGATCGAAGGGAAAGGCTTTCTCCTTGAAATCAACCATACATTTCAAAGAGCGCCTATCGCACCGGTTTTCCCCGTGTTATGCGCGTTTCTCTATTTGATATTCGGGCATCATCCGTGGCTTATTATTGCTTTACAGATCATGTTCAATATAGCAACCTGTGCAGTTATCTTTTTCTTAGGGAAAAAACTTTTTGACCAAAAAACGGCATTCCTGGCCGCAATTCTCACCGCGCTTCACCCTGGCCTTATTATTTATTCTTCGACAAAGCTGCATGCCTTGTCACTCTACACGTTTCTTATTTGTTTTTCTCTGTATCTGATTGTAATTGCTCAACGGAATACCCGGCTGCGTTACAAGCTGCTGCTCGGTTTTATAACCGGCATATGCGTTCTTGAGCGAGCGACATTCCTGCCATTTTTCATACTTTCCTGGATATGGCTTTATCGTAACTCTCTCGTAAAGAAAGAGACACGAAAAACAATACTCGCGAGCCTCATTGCGCTTATCGTTATTATTTCACCCTGGGTAATCAGGAATACGCTAATTTTTAAACGCTGTGTTTTTATTCAAACAAATCAATGGTGGGGGCTTTGGGCCGGAAATAACCCCCAGAGCTCCGGAACGCTTTATATGCCTTCAGGAATAACCGCTATAGACGCCAGCCCGAAAGAATTCAGAGAAAAATTATTCAGCCTCGATGAACTAGGACAAATGGACTTATTTAAAACAACAGCGCTCACCTTTATTCGCGAGCATCCTGATCAATTCACTATCCTTACAATCAAAAAATTCTTATATTTCTGGTGGTTTTCACCGCAAGCAGGCATACTGTATCCGGTTTCTTTTCTCGTCTGGTATACAGTCTACTACTCTTTCATACTCGGATTAGCGCTCATCGGACTGATCCTTGCTTTCATCAGAAAAGAGAGCCGTTCGGTAACTATACTTATGCTGCTTCTTTTTCTTTCCAACTCTTTCGTGCACAGCTTTTATTATTTGGAAGGCCGGCATCGCTGGAGCATAGAACCATTACTGCTCATCTATAGCGCATACGCGATTATTCGATTAATGCAAGCGCATCAAACTGTTCGGGTAAAACAAAATGAATAACAGAAAAAAAGAAGAGATCCGGCACTTTCAGGAACTTAAACAAAATAAAAACGCCACGTGGTGGGGCAATACAACCGTTGCGGGCATTAAAAGAAAAAGAAGACGGCTTGAGCTTATTAAAGATTTCGTTAAACCAAAAAGCGGCATGCGTATTCTTGAAATCGGCTGCGGAGATGGAATTGACACATTGTTCTGGACTGGTTTCCTGGCAAAACTCTACTCCATGGACATGTGTTATGATCTTGTAGTGGAAGCAAAAAAAAATACACCGCAAAAAGCCGCAACGTTTCTTGTGGGAGACGTAGAATCACTTTCTTTTCCGGATAAAACTTTTGATGCAGTTATAGGAAATTCAATCCTGCATCATCTCAATATAATTCCCGCGTTACATGAAATTAAACGCGTACTTAATGATAACGGCAGAGTTGCTTTTTGTGAACCAAATATGGTTAACCCGCACGTTTTTCTGGAGAGAAAGATCCGCTGGATTGGAAAACGTTTAGGTATTTCCCCCCATGAAACCGCTTTTCTGCGTAAAAAACTAAAAAAACAAATGGAAATGTGCGGATTCCATTCGGTAGAAATAGTCCCTTTTGATTTTCTTCATCCGGCAACTCCACGATCACTTATTAAACCGGTGAGTAAAATCGGATCAACCCTTGAAAAAACAGCTTTGTTCAAAGAGATAGCCGGATCCCTCTATATAAAAGCCTGTGCCTAGACAAACAATGCCAAAAAACTCGCACGAACATGATACCCTGGAAGCTTTAATGAAAAAAGAGAGTACCTTCTCCCGTAAACTGATCCTGCAAAGCATCTACCGCGCCTGGTACGAACGGATTTTTAAATACTGTATCAAACCCGGAAAAACCCTAGAGATCGGCAGCGGGTTTGCCTTCTCAAAAAAAATATTTCCGGCATGCATTACCAGCGAAATTCTTCCTTCCCCATGGGTTGATATCGTCTGTGACGCTCAAAAATTGCCTGTGAAAAATAATTCATTATCAAATATCATTGCTATTGATGTTTTACATCATATCGCGGATATCGATCTTTTTTTTAAAGAGTGCGCCCGGGCACTAGCCCCCCAAGGGAAAATTATTATAACCGATATGTACGTATCAGCTTTATCAAGCGGCATCCTCCGCTGGGGGCATTTTGAGGATTTTGCCTCAATAGCGAAAGCAACACGCCTTTTTTTCAAAAAAACGGGCGTCCCCGTTTGGCAAAAAGATTTTACGCTTACAAGTAAAGAGATGCATGATTGTCTGGCCTATCCCTTATCGGGAGGATTTAACTATCCATCAGTTCTTCCCGGAAAAATGCTAACAAGAATACTACAGCTTGAAGATAAGCTCGGATTCCTGCGGCCAATTATGGCTTTTAAATCAACTGTCGTGCTGGAAAAGAAAGGAACGTGATGAACCCGCCGGAAAAACTCATAGTACTTCCTGAGATCGCCCGGATCGATTTCTCCGATAACGATCTGCGCAATCTGACGAAACTTGTGTACGCGCCCGTTACGGGATTGTTTTACCGGAAAAGATATGATATGATAACACGATTTCTGGGAAGCAATTACGACTCGATCCTCGAGATCGGATTTGGCCCTGGCATATTTATTCCGACGCTTTCAAAAAAATGCGCCAGCATCTACGGCGTTGATATTCATCGCGATATTGCAAAGGTTGCCGCTGTTCTGAAAACGCACACGGATAATTTTACCCCCTTAACTGCCGATTTAACGCAAATACCGGTCAAGGCAGGTTCATTTGATGTCGTAATTTGCATGAGCGTCTTGGAGCATATCAAAGATTTAAGGCCGGCTTTTGAGGAAATGCACCGTATTATGCACAAAGACGGAATACTGATCCTGGGATTTCCCATAAAAAACAAAATAACGAAAATGCTTTTTTCAATCATAGGCTATGACGACTCTCTCATTCACCCATCGAGCCATGAAGAGATCCTTCGGGCAGCACAGGAAAGATTCACGCTTCGAGAAGACAACACATTTCCTTCATGGATGGGGAAAAACGGGTTATATTACGCGGGGAGTTTCACGAAAAAATAATGCGGACTAAAACTATCGGGGCTTTTTTTGACTCATTAGCTGAAACCTACGACAAAAGAACGGGGGAGTTTTCTTATTACCACAACTTTCTGCGTGATTTTTATACTTCCATAATCCCTCCTCAAAAATCCGTACTTGAGATCGGCAGCGCAACAGGCAGGCTCCTTGACATGCTTAAGCCTCAAAAAGGAGTCGGCCTTGATATCAGCAAGCGGATGATTGAAAAAGCAAAAAAAGCCCATCCCCATCTTGATTTCTTGCAATGCGAACTTTACGATTATCAAAAAAAAGAAACGTTCGAATATGTGGTCCTTTCAAACATACTTGATTATGTTGATGACTTAATCGACTTTTTTACATCCCTTAAAAAGAACCTCCAATACGACTCGAAGATCATTATTACAACCGTCAATCCCCTCTGGCAACCCCTTTTAAAACTGCTTGAAATGCTGCGAATTAAAGCACCGGACCCCTACCGGCACTTCATCACGAACCTCGATGTTATTAATATTCTCTCGCTTCTTGACTATGACATTATCGAAAAAGGTTATCGGCTCATCATACCATTACCCATACCGCTCATTGGAAACTACATTAATAGAATTTTTTCACGTATACCGGTTATCAATAATTTCTGCCTTATGCAATACATCATTGCAAAACCAAAGCTTGCCGTGCCGAAACTTTCCTGCTCCGTAATTATACCCTGCTACAACGAAGCGGAAAATATCAGCGCCTGTATCGCAGCAGTACCGACTATCGGCACATCAACGGAGATCGTTGTGGTAGACGACGGCTCCCTTGATGCAACATCTGATATAGTGCAAAAACTGCAAGCGACCATACCAAACCTGAAACTTGTCTCCTATAAACCAAATAGAGGAAAAGGTAATGCTTTAAAGGAAGGCTTTTTGCAATGCACGAAAGATGTCATCATTATTCTTGACGCGGATATGGCTGTTATGCCTGAAGAACTGCCCCAGTTCCTGACACCAATTCAAGAGGGGAAAGCTGAATTCATAAACGGTACGCGTATGGTCTACAGGATGGAACAAAAAGCAATGAATTTCGCGCGATTTCTCGGAAATAAGGTTTTCGGAATAATCGTAAGCCTCATTATCGGGCAGAGAAATACCGATACACTCTGCGGGACAAAATCATTCTTACGCAAATACACGCCGTATATCAAAATGGGACGATGCAAATGGGGAGACTACGACTTACTTTTCGGTGCGGCAAAAGTAAAAATGAAAATGGTTGAGACACCCATCCATTATCAGATGAGAAAAGCGGGAAAATCAAAAATGAAACTTATCAAAGACGGTTTTCATTTCTTAAAGGTCTGCTGGTGGGGAATTAATGAGGTTCCTTAATGCATGACGCCGTTATGCTGAAAAACAAGAATATCATATGCATTTCATCTATTGACTGGGATTTTGTCTGGCAGGGACACCAGGAAATAATGGCAACCTTTGCCAAAAACGGCAACACGGTACTTTTTATTGAAAATACGGGTGTCAGAACTCCCCGCCTTAAGGACGCAACCCGCATAAAAAAACGAATTGCTAACTGGCTTAAAAGCACAAAGGGTTTTCGCCAGGAAATGGAAAATCTCTATGTATATTCACCGGTAGTACTGCCTTTTCCATACTCGCGTCTCGGCCGCTTGATCAACCGTCAGTTACTCTTAAAACCTCTTCTGCGCTGGATGAAAGCAATGGATTTTCATGACCCTATCATATGGACATTCCTGCCGACAGGTACCGCGCTCGATATAATCAATTCCATAGACCATAGTATTTTAATCTACTATTGCATAGCTGACTTTTACGCGCTTTCAGACAAAGTTACTTCGCTTAAAAAAACCGAAGATGAACTATTGAAGAAATGCGACCTGGTTTTTGCGCAAGGACAAATACTGTATGATAAATGCAAACAACGTAACGCTCATGTGCATATTTTCCCCTTTGGGGTGAATATAGACATATTTAAGAAGAAACCGAACGCTTCACAAAGTCTACCCGAAGATATCGCGCATATCAAAAAACCCATTATCGGTTACATCGGAGGAATCCACAAGCATATTGATTTCGGGCTTTTAAAAGCCCTTGCCCGGACGCATCCTGAATGGTCTCTTGTCTTGATCGGGCCGCTTCAATCCCCAACGGATGAATTAGCCGGTTTACCAAATGTCTACCTGCTTGGAAAAAAAGAATTCCAGGAACTTCCCCGGTACGCGCAGGAATTTGATGTCTGTCTTATCCCGTATCTTAAATCAAACTATACGCAGACTGTCTACCCAACAAAATTAAACGAATATCACGCCATGGGAAAACCGGTTATTTCCACCGGGTTACCCGAAGTGCTTAAATTCAACAAAGAGAACGGCGACCTCGTTTTTATAGGAGAAACCCATGAGGAATTCATCAAACAAGTCTCCCGGGCGCTCCAAGAGAAAGACCCAAAAATATCTTCACAAAGAGTACTCACTGCAGAAAAAAATTCCTGGAGATTACGGATAAAAGATATGAGCACTCTCATGGAAAAATCCCTGGAGAATAAACATACCACCTCCGTAAACTGGCGGGAAAATTTTATTATTTTTTACCGCAGAAGCCGTAAACGGCTTGCCATTATCTGCGCTATTCTTGCAGTCTATCTCTTTATTTTCTATACTCCTTTTGTCTGGTTTTGCGCTCGACCGCTGAGAATCATGCAACCTCCTGAAAAAGCCGACTGCATCGTTGTCTTTGCCGGCGGTGTAGGTGAATCCGGAGAAGCCATGCAAGGATACGAGGAAAGAGTAAAATATGCCGTCGAGATGTACAAAAACGGTTTTGCCGAGCACCTTATATTTTCATCGGGCTATTCGTTTTACTTCAAGGAACCGTTCATCATGAAAGCCCTTGCTGTTTCGCTTGGAGTCCCGGAACAAAATATCCTTATCGAAAATAAGGCAAGCAATACCTATAAGAATGTCATTCTCACAAAAGATATATTGGAAGTGAACAGCTGGAAAAAAATCCTCCTGGTGAGCGCGCCATACCATATGAAACGCTGCGCTCTGGTCATACAGAAGAACGCTCCTGCTTTTAAGGTAATTTTTACACCTGTCCCGCAAAGTAAATTCTATGCTCACGGAACCTGGTCAATTCGTAAACCGTTGTTACGACAGTTGAATCTGGCACAGCTCAAAGCGCTTATGCATGAATACATGGCAATTTTCGTGTATAAACTCAATGGCTGGATATAAAAAGGAGTTCGCATGCGGTTATTAGACGCACATGGTAAAGTATTTGGAAAAATCAATCTCATCGACCTTTTGGTCTTGATGTTTATCCTTGTTTCGATTCCGGTGATTTGCTTAAAAATACAGCTTAACAGAAAACTCTCCATTGAAAACAAGATACTTTACGAGAAAGTGGAACTTTTAACGAGCGTTAAATTTGTCGGGTTAACCCCTCGCATGGCCACAACTTTAAAAACGGGAGACCGGGAACTAGACACATCAAAAGAGATAATTGCTGAAGTTACATGGCTCGGTGAAATAAAACCCTACACACATTCAATTATTCTTGATCAAGAGATAGAAAAGACAGTAAACGATATGAACCTTTTTGAACGGACTGCCCAGGTCAAAATAAAAACCTATCTCAACGGGAGTTATAGCTATTATAAAGGTGCCAGAGTTGGATTTAACGCTCCGATTTTCTTTGTGTTTAATAGGAATAACTATACGGCCATCGTTATGAAAGATACATCCCTGAAAGAAGCCTGGATTCCCGTGCAAGTTGAATTGAAAAAGGTACCTGCGGACATAGTTGCCATGTTAAGTAAAGGTTATTTTGAGTATGAAAAAACCGGGAAAGTAATTGGTCGACTAAAAAATTTTAATTACTGCAGGCCGGTAGCTTTTAGAACGGAAAAAACGCCTAATGATACCGCTACGGCTTATGATATGAACCTGGCGATGGATCTCTTATGCAATGAAAAAAATGGTTCGCTTTATTACCGTTCCCAACCAATTAAACCCGGGAACAATATCGAATTAACCTCTAACATTTACTTATCCAGTACAATTGTGGCTCTTGATGAATGAAAATTAATTCAATAGTTACCAATAGCCGTAGTGTAAAAATTTTATTAGCCGCGTGGCACCTCATTATTTCCACGTTCAGCCAGAGCAGAGTAATACGCGCGCTGGGCGGACTGATAAAAAAGCTGCTGGCAATTGCCCGCTATGATTACGCTGGCGGGAGCGTTTGTATCGCATATCTTAAC
>Ga0209099_1001864_pt1 | contig 19792 bp, 18 predicted proteins | sample AD_JPNHW2_MetaG_FD_184430 | JGI IMG/M metagenome (GOLD analysis project Ga0209099, IMG submission 184430) | Active sludge microbial communities of municipal wastewater-treating anaerobic digesters from Japan - AD_JPNHW2_MetaG (SPAdes) (version 2) | ecosystem: Engineered > Bioreactor > Anaerobic... | reverse complement strand
TACGACTCCTCGATCCGCCGCTCCTCGACAAGCCTGATATCCAGAAGCTGCGTCGGATTTCTTCCCGACATCTCGTGCTTCCCCCTTTCTGAATGCTAGCACCGATCGCCCCTAATTGTATCGCGCCCATAAAATAACGCAAGAATAATCGTCACAATACGATCAAATTTACGCATAATTCTGTGTACGATGCCCCAACGCGTTTGAAGTTCCGCGCTCCGTACTTGTATCCCGGATGAAAGACCGCCATTTTATGGATCATGAGAAGCTTTCAATCGCGCATGAAGGGTCATCTCCAGAAGGTGGTCTTCACCGCAGAGCGTTTCGGGCAGCACGAGCTCGCGAACCATGCGGCCGCGGGCGCATACGCCTTCCTCCTCTCCGCGACGCCGGCCGTCCTCCTCGTGATAGGCCTTGCCATGGCCCTCATCGGCCGCTATCCGCGCATCCTCGGAGAGGTGACGCGCCTCACGCTCGAGGTACTCGGCCCCCTCGCCTCGCAGGACGCCATAGGCGCGTTCTACAGGAGCCGCCTCGGTCCCGTGGCCATCGGCGTGGGAGCCATCAGCCTCGTATGGGCGGCGCGCCTCTTCATCGTGACCATACAGCGGGGAATCAGGCTCATCTACTCGGCCTCGGGCAGGAACACCATGGTCAAGGAGAACGTGCTCACCTTCGCCGTGGAGCTCGTCTGCCTCGTGGCCGTCGTGGTGATCCTCGCGGCTTCGCAGGGCTTCGAGCTCCTCCTGGAGCCGGGCCTCGTCGCCTCCTTCGCCGCCGTCCCCGCCATCTTCAACGCCATGCTCGACGCCGTGCCCATCGCCATCCTTTACTTTTTCGTCTACTTCACCTACCTCGTGATCCCGCCGGCCCGCCCGCGCCAACTGACCGCGGCCCTGTCCGCCCTGGCCTGCGTCGCGACCTACGTGGCCTTCGCCGCCCTCCTCCAGTTTTTCGTCAACAGCGCCCGTTACGAGCTCCTCTACGGCGTCTTCGGCCGCCTCATCATCCTCCTCGTCAACGTCTACACCTTCTTCACGCTCTATTTCTACGGTTGCGAGCTCGCCTACGTCATCGACCACTTCGACGCCCTCCTCTTCGCGCGCTACTACCGGGTCTCGCGAATGCCCGGGGTGGGCCGCCTGGAACGGGCCCTCTTCATCGAGCCGGCCCGCCTCATCGGGGCCTACGCGAGGAACTACCCGAAGGGCAGCGTGATCTTCCAGTCCGGAGAGGTGGGGAGGACGGTCTACTTCATCTACGACGGCGAAGTGGGCATCTACCTCGGCGAACGCGATAGCCGGCGTCTCGTGAGCACTCTGGGCCCCGGAGAGGTCTTCGGCGAGATGGCCCACATCATCGACGAGCCGCGGACGGCGACGGCGAAGGCCGAAAGCGATGCCATCCTCCTCGAACTCCCTCCCGATGTCTTCGACCTCTTCCTCCGCGCCGATTCGGACGCCATGCGCCACCTCGCGGACAGCCTGGCCAACCGGCTCAAGGAAGCCAATCTCCGCCTTTCAGATAGCGACGCCTCCATCTATTCCGATGAAGGGGACGAAGGCGATGAAGGCGGCGGGTGCGGGGGCGAACCGGGAGAGGAGTGGCTCTAGGGGAGACAGGGGCGCAACGCCCCGCGTCGCAGCCGGAAATGCCTGAATAACGCAGGAAAAACGCTTTTCCCGACGCGGCGTCTTTGAAAGCCCTACGCAATGCGTGTATTATTGTGGTGGAAGTCGAGGAGGGAAAAATGATCCGATGGAGCGCCGAGCTCGCTCGCAGGATGGCCTGCAGCGACGAAGACAAGAGGGCCCTGGCCCCCTTGATACGGCGTTTCGTCGACCTGTCGCGCAAGGCGCGCAGGGAAGGTTTCCAGTCCCTCGAGGCCGAGATGGCCGCCATCGACGACTCCCTCTTCAAGATCGGGCTCCGCCTCGTGGCCGAGGGCCTCTCCGGCGAGCCCCTCGAGGACATCCTCGCCACCTACCTCCTCGCCCAGGACGAGAAGGGATGGCCCTTCCTCAGGGCCTGCGTCACCATCGAAGGCCTCCTCTCGGTGGCCGAGGGAGACGAAGCGGCCCTCATCGTGCGCAAACTCGTGCCCTACTACGGCGCGGACCGGGCCTTCGCCGCCCTCCAGGACCTCGAGGCGAGCGCACCATGATCAGGGCCCTCGCCACCGCGGACTGGGCCAGATGGAAATCCGCGCCCGTCTCGCGGCAGAAGAAGGACGCCCTCTTCGAACTCGCCTGCAGGATGGCCCTCGTTGCGGCGGATGCGCGCGACAAGGACGAGGCGGGAATCGCCGCCGCCGCGGCCTCCGAGCGCAAAAAGACCCTCAAATTCGGCCTCGACCTCCTTGCCCAGGGCGCCGACGCCGAGGCCCTCGACCAGGCCTATGAGCTCGAGCCCGTCTTCCGCGAGCTCGACCCCGGCACGAGGCTCGAGCTCGACATGGTGCGCAAGGGCCTCGTCTCCATAGCCGCGCGGGAGCATCCCGTCGTGGCCCTGAGGCGCATGACCGCCTTCCTCGGTCCCGAGTACTTCGACAAGGCGAGCGCCTGGATGACCGACCGCATCAAGAAGCGGAAACGGCGAAACCAGCCCCTCCTCGTGCCCGGCGACCTCCCCGACGTGATACGCAACCTCGCCGTGGACGGCGCCTCGCTCGAACGCGCCATGAGGGAAGGCGGCAGGGCCCTTGCCGCGGCGGCCCTCGCGGGCTGCCCCCAGGAAAGCCTCGACCTGGCGGCGCCCGGGTTCGGCACGATAGGCGGCGCCGTCCTCGCCGACGACGCCTTCTACCTCCGCGGCAAGCTCTCGAGCGACGAGATCACCCAGGCCCAGTCGGCCCTCCTCGACGTGATCCACGGCCTCGAGGAGGGAGGGGAGCTCGAGCTCGCCGACGAGGAGGAGCTCTACGGCGCTCCGGACTTCGTCCAGGAGATCACGAAGGCCGTGCTCTCGGCCGACGAGAAGGGCCTCAAGGCCGCCCTCAAGGGCATGGACAGCCGCCTCCTCGCCATGGCCATGCAGGGCATGGAGCCCGCGGCCCATGACTGCATCCTCGGCCTCCTCACCAAGAAGGAGGAACGGAGGGTCCTCGACGCCATAGACGCCATGATCCTCCTCCCCCGCCGCGAGATCGAGGAGGCAGGGCGGGGCTTTGCCCGCAGGCTCCTCGCCGTCTTCGAGCGGAACTACGCGATGTCGGCGGAGCAGAGGGGCAGGATAGAGGCCATAGCGAACTGGCAGGACCACCCCGAAGAAGCCTAGTCCCGGCACGCGGCCCCGTGGGGGCCTGATTCGGGCGCCTGACCTTTCCCGGCCGGCGCGGAGAATGGCTTACGCCGCGCGGGACCTTGCGGCTCAGGGCTCGTCCGAGAAATGCACCTCTACGGTTTTCGGAGAGACTCCCAGGACGGCGCTGCCAAAGGCCTTGGCCGTGGCCTCGAGGCTCGCGGCCATCCTGGCGCGGAGCTCGGGCTTTGACAGCGAGGCCCGTCCCTGCTCGAGCATGTCCCGGGAAAAATCGGCACGAAGGGCCTCCGCCTCCCTCTTCAGCTGGAAGAGGGTGCTCGAGACGATGTTGGCGCCCGTGGTCTTCACCTCGATCGTGTCCGTGCGGACCGCGGGAGGAAGGAGGCCCGGCGGCGGGACCGTAAGCCTGAGGCGTCCGGTCCTGGGCGCCCAGCTCGCCTTCCACTGCGAGGGATCCGCGAGGTCGACATAGTAGGCCGTATCGGCCATCGCGCTGATATCTATGCGGGCATCGACCTTGACGAGGGAGAGGATGCGGGCCGTGAAGTCCCGCGAGGCGGTGAAGCGTTCGACTCCCTCGAGGACGACGAGCTTGCCCGAGGGAGTCGTCCCCTCGATGTAGACCACGAACTTGTCGGAGACGTCCTTCTCGAGGAGGCGGAACTTCCCGAGCGATGTGGCGATGCCGGCCGCGAGGCCCACGGCGAGACCGATGGCTACGACGACGAGGGCGACGGTCAGCGCTGTCCTGGCTTTCATGGCAAGCCTCTTTTTTTAAAGGATTATCTCGGAGCGCGGAGCCAGGCCAGCCTGGCCACGTTGCGCATCACGCCGAAGAAGACCGCGGCGAGGAGCCAGCTCGCCAGGCTCGGCTCGAGGGCGAAGGCCATGGGCCAGGTCACCCTCCGCCCGAAGATGGCCCCGATGACCAGGGGCACGAAGGCGGCGATGGCCAGCCTGATCGCTATGCCGGACCAGTTCCTGGCCCTGGCGAAGTGGAGGGGGCCGTTCGTGCCCGCTGCCTCGACCCTGCAGCGCACATCGCGGGACCAGTTGAGGGCCCCGCCGGTCTGAAGGAGGAGGGCGAGGAGGTGGACGACAGCGGCAACCGCGAGGAGGATGTAGAGGCGGCCGGTGGGGAAGGGCCGGTCCGAGGAGCCCTCGAACATGATCCTTTTCGCTCCGTTCACGAGCACGGGAGCGACGAGCCAGGACTGGAGGAGGTCGTTCTGGGGGGCGAGGATCACGATGCCCGCCCTCTTGCCGGGCCAGAGGGTGATCGAGGCCGAATAACCTTCCAGCGAGCCCGAATGGCTCGCCTCGAGGTCGGCTCCCTCGCCCGAGACGCGCCAGCCGTAGGTATAGGGCGAGGACTCGACGAGGGGCTCGTAGAGGGTGCGGATGTAGCGCGCCGGCACCGGGGTCCTCGGAACCTTCTCGGGGCCGGCGAGGTAGGCGAGGTACTTCGCCATGTCGCTGGCTGTCGAGACCATGTAGCCCGAGGGGGCGCCGAAGGCGGGGACGGCGGGCTTGCGCGGTATGGCCATGCCGAAGAAGCTGCCCGAGCCCGGCGTGAGCACGTCGGCCACCGCCGCGGGAGAGGCCGAGCTCCGGTCCATGCCGAGGGGCCGGAGGATGCGCGACGAGACGAGATCGGCGTAGTCGAGCTTCGTCGCGCCCTCGAGGGCGAGGGCCACGGCCTGGTAGCCCGAGTCGATGTACTGGGCCTTGGCGCCTGCCGGGAACGTGGGCCTCGCGGCCTGCATGGAGCGGACCGCGGACTCGAGGTCGGGCGCCGAGGCATGGACGTCGTCGAAGTCCCTATCGCTCACGCCGCTCGTCTGGGAAAGAAGGTGGCGCAGCGACACGTCGAGGCCCGAGCCGATGCCCGGGACGGGCTGGAAGCCGAACCAGGGCAGGTACTGGCGGACCGGGGCGTCGATGGAGACGAGCTTGTCGCGCTGGAGGGAAAGGGTAACGAGGCCGGTGAAGGTCTTGCTCACCGAGCCGAGGAGGAGGGGCGAGTCGATGGAGAGGGGCTTCCCCGCGCCGTCGTTCCCGAAGGCGTCAACGTAGAGGATGGAGCCGTCCTGGACGACGGCGACCGTATAGCCGACATAGGCCTGGCGCTTCCGCTCGGTCTTGAAGAAGCTGCCGAGGTCGGTGTAGCGCTCCGGGCCTATGTCCGGAAGATAGAGGAGGAGGAGGGCCGCCCCGGCGATGATCACGAAGGGCACGAGCTTCTTGAGGAAGCGCATCGCCTCGGATTATACCGGAGCGGCAAAATCGTCGCCAGCCCGGGGCTACAGCGAGAAGAGGAGCTCCTCGTAGCTCGGGAAGGGCCAGGCTTCCTTGTCCATGAGCCTTTCGAGAGAATCGCCCACCGACCTTAGCTCGTCCATGCGCGGCACCACCGTGTCACGATAGGCGCGCGCCCTGGCGAGGGGCTCCTCGACGAGCTGGGCCTTTTCGAGGGCCTTCTCCAGGGCCTCGCAACCCGCGGCGAGGGCGCCAGAGAGCTCGGCGAGCTTCCGGGCCCTGACCTCCTGGGCCGTCGAAGGCGCCCCCACGGCGGCAAGCTCGGTGCCTGCGCGAGCGAACTCCGCGGCGGCCCTCGAGACGGCGGGGAAGATGGAACGGCGGGCCATGTCGGCCATGACGCCGGCCTCGATGTTGACCTGCTTCGCGTAACGCTCGAGGTAGATCTGGCAACGGCTCTCGATCTCCTCCTTCGAGAAGATGCCAAGACGGGAGAAAAGCTCCACCGACTGGGCCGAGGAGAACTCCGGGATGGCGTCCACCGCGGCGCGGAACATCGGAAGGCCGCGGCGCCCCGCCTCGAGGGCCCACTCGCCCGAGTAGCCGTTGCCGTTGAAGACGACCCGACGGTGCGCGAGCCAGGCCTCGGCCACGATGCGCGACACCTCGACGGCCAGGGCTGCGGTCGCCGCGGGGGATGCCGCGGCCCCTGCCACTGTAGCGTCGGCCACCGCGCCTGCGGCCCCGACGTTGCCCGCATTGCTGTCGCTGCTGGCGGCCGAGGTACGAGCCGCGGCGCCAGCCGCCGCGGCCGCCGCGCCAGCCGCGGTCGCCCGGCCGGGACCTGCCTTGATCGCGGCCTCGAGGCGGTCTGCGTAGGACGCGAGGACCGAGGCCACCGCGGCGTTGAGCATGGTCGCCGGCGTGGCCACCGACTGCGAGGAGGCGACCATGCGGAACTCGAACTTGTTGCCCGTGAAGGCGAAGGGGCTCGTGCGGTTGCGGTCGGTGAGGTCGCGGGGCAGGCGGGGCAGGCTCGTGATGCCCATCTCGAGGCAGCCGCCCGAGGGGGCGAGGCAGGGCTTGCCCTCGGCCAGGGCGTCGAGGATACCCGAGAGGGCGTCGCCGAGGAAGATCGAGATGACCGAGGGAGGCGCTTCGTGGCCGCCGAGGCGCCGGTCGTTGCCCGCCGTGGCCGCGGCGGCGCGGAGGAGGCCTGCCCTCTCGTCCACAGCCTGGATGACCGCGGAGAGGAAGAGGAGGAAGCGCGCGTTCGAGGCCGGATCCGACCCCGGCTCGAGGAGGTTGGCCCCCGTGTCGGTCGAGAGGGACCAGTTGACGTGCTTGCCCGAGCCGTTCACGCCTTCGAAGGGCTTCTCGTGGAGGAGGGCCGCGAGGCCGTGGCGCTCCGCGACCTTGCTGATGGTCTCCATGACGAGCTGGTTCGAGTCAGCGGCGAGGTTGGCTGTCGTATAGAGGCAGGCGAGCTCGAACTGGTTGGGCGCCACCTCGTTGTGCTGGGTCTTGGCCGCGACTCCCATGGCCCAGAGCTCGGCGTTGAGTTCGCGCATGAAGGAGCCCACGCGCTCCTCGATGGCGCCATAGTAGTGGTCCTCGAGCTCCTGTCCCTTGGCGGGCATGGAGCCGAAGACCGTGCGCCCCGCGAGGACGAGGTCCGGCCGTTTCTTGTAGATCGCGCGATCGACGAGGAAGTATTCCTGCTCGGGGCCGACGGTCGGCACGACCCGCTTCGTCTTCTCGTCGCCGAGGGCGCGGAGGACGCGGAGGGATTCGCGGCCGAGGGCCTCCATGGAGCGAAGGAGGGGCACCTTCTTGTCGAGGGCGTGGCCGTAGTAGGAGACAAAGGCCGTCGGTATGCAGAGGGTCACGCCCGAGGGAGAGCGCTTGAGGAAGGCCGGGCTCGTGGCGTCCCAGGCGGTGTAGCCGCGGGCCTCGAAGGTCGCCCTGAGGCCGCCCGAGGGGAAGCTCGAGGCGTCGGACTCGCCCTTGGTGAGCTCTCGCCCCGAGAACTCCATGATGACCCTGCCTTCGCCCGTGGGCACGATGAACGAATCATGCTTCTCCGCGGTCAGGCCCGAGAGGGGATGGAACCAGTGCGTGAAGTGCGTGGCGCCCCGTTCGATGGCCCAGTCCTTCATGGCGCTCGCGACGACCTCGGCCACCGCCGGCGAGAGCTCGCGCTGGCCCGACTGCACCTCGAGGAGCTCGGCGAAGACGGGCTTGGGCAGGCGCTCGCGCATGATGGCGTTGGAGAAGCAGTTCGAGCCGAAGGCCGAGGCGGGATCGGCGTCGTGGAGGGGAACGAAGGCGCTCATGAAGACTCCTTGGAGAGATCGGATGCCTTCATAGAGCAGGAAGCGTGCCAAACATGACCCCGAGCCGCGCGGGCTCCGTCCGGGCAAGCCTGGCTGGGGTCAGACCCCAACGCGTCGGCCGGAAGCCCGCGCCGGGGTCTGACCCCAGCCTACGTTTTCGTAGTTTTCTGCTGAAAAAGCTACGCGCGCGTAGGCCACGGCCCGTCGGCCGCAGGGCGGGCGACGGGGCAAAGGCGGGACGGAAGAGGTCAGGCCCGGGGGCGGAAGCGGCGCCAGTCGATGCCGTAGCGCTTGAGCGCGAGGCCCATGCGGCGCTCGGTGATGCCGAGGCGCCGGGCGGCAGCGGCCGCGTTGCCGGACTCCATCTTGAGCGCCTCGACGAGGAGTTCCATCTCGAGGCGGGCCAGGGCGGCGTCCAGGGTCGAGGAGGGGCCCGTCCCCGTCGAGGCGGCGGACTGGAGGCTGGGCGGGAGGTGGTAGGAGTGGACGGCGCCGTCGGTCGAGAGGAGGACGGCGCGTTCGATGGCGTTCTCGAGCTCGCGGACATTGCCCGGCCAGTGGTAGCTCGTGAGGAGGTCGAGGGCGGGCGTCGAGATGCGGCAGACCGGCCTGCCCGAGGAGGCCGCATGCTTCACGACGAAGTGGTCGGCGAGGATGACGACGTCCCCTCCTCGCTCGCGCAAGGGGGGCATGCGGAGGGGCAGGACGTTGAGGCGCCAGTAGAGATCGGGGCGGAAGCGGCCCTCGACCACCTCGCGCTCGAGGTCGCGGTTTGTCGCCGCTATGACCCGGGCGTCGGTGCCGATGCTGGACGAGCCGCCCACGCGCTCGAAGGTCCTCTCCTGGAGGACGCGGAGGAGCTTGGCCTGGAGGGCGAGGGGCAGCTCGGCCACCTCGTCGAGGAGGATGGTCCCGCCCGCAGCGAGCTCGAAGCGGCCAAGCCGCCTGTTGAGGGCTCCCGTGAAGGCGCCGCGCTCATGGCCGAAGAGCTCGCTCTCGATGAGGGCTTCAGGGAGCGCCGCGCAGTTGACCGCCACGAAGGGTCCGCCCGCCCTGCCCGAAAGGCCGTGGATGGCCCTGGCCGCTATCTCCTTGCCCGTGCCGCTCTCACCGGTGATGAGGACGGTGCCATGCGAGGGCGCCACCTGCGCGATGAAGGCGCGCACCTGCTCCATGGCCTGCGAGGCGCCGATGAGGCGGTCGAGGGCGAAGGCGGAACTGGTCTCTGCGGGTGAGGACGAGCGAAGGATGGGCGGCTCGGCGTGCATGTCAGATTCTGCCAGATAAGTACAGGCCTGCGCAAGCGGCCCGGGGCCGGTGGCCGCGGAAGCCGGGGCCGCGGCCGCCCCCCGGGCCGGCCGTGGCGGCTCGCGTGCCGCACCTGCGCCGCCCTGCCCCGCGGCGCTCGCCGATCCGCGGCGCCGCCCGGCTAGGGCAAAAGCAGCACCTGGACGTCGCAGACGTTGGTGTTGGTCGGGCCCGTTTTCAAGAGGCCGCCGAGGGCTTCGAAGAAGGTGTAGGAGTCGTTGCGCACGAGGGCCGCGTCGGGATCGAGGCGGAGGGCCAGGGCCTTGCGATGGAGCTCGAGGCTGGCCACGGCGCCCGCGGCGTCCGTGGGACCGTCGTTGCCGTCGGTGCCCGCAGAGAGGAAGAAGAGATCCTCGCCGTCGCGGGGCGAGCGCCCGAGGGCCGCGAGGAAGGCGAGGGCCATCTCCTGGTTCCGCCCTCCCTTCCCCTCGCCGCGGAGGGTCACGGTGGTCTCGCCGCCGGCTATGACGCAGGCGGGCCGCTTGAGGGGGAAGCCCGAAGCCGCCATGTCCTTGCCGATGCCGAGGTAGACCATCGCCACCTCCCGCGCCTCGCCCGTGATGCGCGAGGAGAGGACGAGGGTCGAGTAGCCGCGGCGCCTGGCCTCGGCCTCGGCGGCGACGAGGGCCAGGCGGTTCGTGCCCACGAGGATGGTGCGGACGCGGCCGAAGATGGGATCGACGGGCTTGGGCGTATCGGGGACTTTCCCCGCGGCTCCGGCCTCGAGGTGGGTGCGGACAGCCGAGGGAAGGCGTGCCTCGATGCCGTATCGCTTGACGATGGAGAGGGCGTCGGCAAAGGTGGTCGGGTCAGGCACCGTCGGTCCGGAGGCTATGGCGTCGAGGTCGTCGCCCACGACGTCGGAGAGGACGAGGGCAAGGACGGTAGCGGGGGCCAGGGCGGCGGCGAGGCGGCCTCCCTTGACGGCCGAGAGATGCTTGCGGACGCAATTGACCTCGTTGATGGTCGCGCCCGAGGCGAGGAGGAGCTTGGTCGTCGCGGCCTTGTCCGCAAGCTCGAGGCCGGGAGCCGGCGCGCAAAGGATGGCCGAGCCGCCGCCCGAGACGAGGACGATGACGAGGTCCCGCTCGGTGAGCCTCGTGCCGAGGCTCGCGCCGAGGTCGAGGGTCGCGCGGGCGGCCGCCACGGAGCGGGCGTCGGGGACGGGATGTCCGGCCTCGAGGAGGCGGATCTTCGCGAGAGGGGCGAGGTGGCCTTCCTTGACGGCTACAATACCGCCCGAGAGGCGCTCGCCCAGGGCCGCCTCGAGCCCCACGGCCATGGCAGCGGAAGCCTTGCCCATGCCCGCGGCGAAGATCCGGTCGAAACGCGAGAGCTCGAAGCTCGCCTCCTCGGCCTCGGTCCTCACGGTAAGGACGGAGCCGCCCTTGCCGATGGAAAGGGCCTCCTCGATCATCCGGCCTGGCGCGACCCGGGCCACGGCGGCCCCGAAAATGGCTTCGGCATCCTCTCGCGGATTCATGGCCTCGAGTATACGCGATCGGAAGACCCGAGGGAAATTCTCTTGCGGCCAGCGCCGGCAACGGTTAGGCTTTGGATATGATGGAAGATGAAAAACGCACTACAGACCGCTTCCGCATCAAACAGCTCATCGGCTACTACCCCAACCGCGAGGAGTATCTCTGGGCTGAGGGCCTCAACCTCTCCATGGGCGGCATCCAGTGCGCCTCGAAGGAACCCCTCGAGCCCCTCACCAACATCTATCTCATGCTTGGCGTGCCGATGGAAAAGGGCGAGCACCTCGTCCGTTGCGAGGGCTACGTCACTTACTCGCGCATGGAGGACGACCGCTGCCTCTTTGGCGTCAAGTTCGAGGAGATATCCGAGGAAGACAAGCCCTACCTCGAGCAGTACATCCAGAGCCTCGACGAGAGGGCCTAGCCCGGGGTCAGACCCCGGCCCAGTCCTCCGTCCTATCCGCGTGTGGCAGGCCCAGTCGTCACAGCAGACACAACACTCCCGATAGAAACAGAGACCGAAATCTAGCTATACTTCTCGGCAAGGGTCAGACCCCAGGGTCGACTCCACAGGAGGAAGCATGGCCAAGCTGGGCATCATAGGAGCGGGCAAGATCGGGGAGGCGATACTCCAGGGAGTCCTTGCCAAGGGCCTTGCGAGGCCCGAAGAGATCCTCCTCTCGGTCCGCTCCGAAAACCACCGGGCCGAGCTCGAGGCGAGGACGGGCGCAAGGACAATCCTGGATAACCGCGAACTCGTCGCGGCCTGCGATCACGTCATCGTGGCCGTGAAACCCAAGGTGATGGCCGGCCTCCTTTCGGAGGTTGGCGACCTCTTCGGTCCTTCACGCCTCCTCGTCTCCACTGCGGCGGGCGTCAGCCTCGAGTTCATCGAGTCCCGCCTGCCAGCAGGCAGCCAGGTCATCAGGACCATGCCGAACATGGCCGTGGCCATAGGCCAGGGCATGACGGCCCTCGCGCCCGGCGCCGGAGTGAAGCCCGACAGCCTCGAATGGGCCCTTTCCATCTTCCGCGCCTGCGGCAGGGCCCTCGTCGTGGGCGAGGAGAATATGGATGCGGTGACGGGCCTCTCGGGCTCTGGCCCCGCCTACGTCTACATCATCATCGAGTCCCTCGCCGACGGCGGCGTGAAGCTCGGCCTGCCCCGCGACGTGGCCACCGAGCTCGCGGCCCAGACCGTCCTCGGAGCCGCGGCCAACGTCCTTGTTACCGGAGAGCACCCCGCCAAGCTCAAGGACCAGGTGACGACGCCCGCGGGCGTCACGATAGACGGCATCCTCGAGCTCGAGGAGGGCCGCCTCAGGGTCACCCTCATCAAGGCAGTCGTGAAGGCGGCCGAACGGGCAAAGGCCCTCATTCACAAAGCCTGAAGCCTTGGCCGCCGGCCTTAAGCGCCGGCCTTAAGCGCTGGCCGCGTCGCCAGGCCGCGCTATCCCCAGTATCCTCATCCGGCACTCGCCCCTCGGGAGGCGCGCCATGGCGAGCTCGCCCACGCGCTTCCCCACGAGGGACCTCGCCACGGGGCTGGCCCAGGAGAGGAGACCCTGGTCGGGGTCGCTCTCGTCCACGCCAACGATGCGATAGATTTTCTCCTCGCCGCTTGCCTCGTCACGGACCCTGACCGAAAGACCGAAGACGACGCGATCGAGGGACTCAGGCGGGCCCACGACCTCGAGGGCCGACTTCATGCGCGCGAGGTAGGAGATGCGACGATCGATGTGCGATATGCGCCTTATGTGCTCGGCCGAATCCGCGGGCGGGGCCGCAGCGAGGAGGGCCTCGGCCTTCGGCCTCTCGACCTCCGTGAGGCTGCGGAGCTCGTCCGCGAGGGCGAGGGCACCCTCGGAAGTCATGTAGTTCTTCGCGCCCTGGGGCAGGGGCAGCGGAACCTCATGGAGGTCGTCCGCCTCGTCGGAGCCCGAGTCCTCGTCAACGAAAGCCCTGCTCATAACCTCACCTCCCCGGAGCCCTTCCGCCCAGGATGTTTTCGGGGTTCCACCCGCCCGTAGCCTTCACAAACCAGGAGGAGAGCCAGCCGAGGCCGTCCGTCACGAGGAGGAGGCCGATGATCACGAGCATGGCGCCCGCGAACCAGCCGAGGTACCTGAACCAGGGCTTCACCGCCGAGAAGCGCGGCAGAAGCTTCTCGAAGCCGAGGGCGAGGGCGAGGAAGGGAATCGCGAGCCCCGCCGAGTACACGACGAGGAGGGCGACGCCCCGCAACGGATCTGCATCGTTGCCGGCTATCGCGAGTATGGAGGCGAGGATGGGCCCGACGCAGGGCGTCCAGCCGAAGGAGAAGGCGAGGCCCGTGAGGAAGGCGCCCCAGAGGCCGACCGATCGCTCCCGATGCACGCGGCGCTCGCGGTAGAGGAAGGGCAGCCTGAGCCAGCCGCCCTGGTGGAGGCCGAAGATGATGACGATGACGCCGAGTATCCTCGCGATGAGGACGCGATGTGCGGCAAGGGCCTCGCCCAGGAAGGACGACGCAAGCCCGAGGGCGATGAAGACGAGGCTGAAGCCCGCGATGAAGGCCAGCGTCGCGGCGAGCACGCGCCGGCGCCTCGCCCCGCCCTCCTTGAGCTCCTCGAGGCTCGATCCCGAGATGACGCCGAGCCAGCCCGGCGCCACGGGCAGGATGCAGGGAGAGAGGAAAGACAGGAGTCCCCCAAGGAAGGCCCACAGGAAAGCCACGGTCTTCATTCCTCCTTATATATCTCGTTTGCCTCAGAAGAAGGTACAGTCGCAGAGCGGACAGGACAAGTGGCGGCGCGACCGGCGCGATCACGAGACGAACTCCATCGAACCTTTCGATGGGCTCAGGAGCGCGGGGCCTGGCAAGGGAAAATCGCATCGGAGCTTCGCTCGATGCGATTTTCCCTTGCCACCCGCCGCGATGCTGGATCCCTCGAAAGCCGGGGCAGGGTTTATCCCTCACAGGCCGCCCTGAAGCGCGGCGACTCTCCCTGTCGGGGTTGCGGCCTCGGCCATCCGAGGTTAAGGCGATGTCCCGGGTGTGACCCTGGTTGGTGGCTCTCAAGGAAGGCGCGCGATCCGGCGCAGCGCAGATCGCGCCGCAAACCGGCGCCGCCCCCGCCCTCAAACCTCTTCCCGCAGGCGCGCGATCCCGCGCAGCGCAGATCGCGCCGCAAACCGGCGCCGCCCCCGCCCTCAAACCTCTTCCCGCAGGCGCGCGATCCCGCGCAGCGCAGATCGCGCCGCAAACCAGCGCCGCCCCCCTCAAACCTCTTCCTAAAGGCGCGCGATCCAGCGAAGCGCAGATCGCGCCGCAAACCAGCGCCGCCCCCGCCCTCAAACCTCTTCCTGAAGGCGCGCGATCCCGCGCAGCGCAGATCGCGCCGCAAACCAGCGCCGCCACCGCCCTCAAACCTCTTCCCGCAGGCGCGCGATCCCGCGCAGCGCAGATCGCGCAACATTCCAGAAAAGCCTCTCCTGCGAGCGCACACCCCTCGGACAGCCAACGCGCGCAAGGGCGGCCTCAGAGGGTCGAACGAGCCCCGGCCTTTCCAGGAATTTCGTAGCGCGGCGGGTGGCAGGGGAAAACGCCCCGGCTGAGCGCAGCGAAGCCCCGGGGCGTTTTCCCCTGCCAGGCCCCGCCCTCCGAAGTCCCTTGAAAGGTCCAGCGCATCGCCGACTCCTTTGCCGCCGCCCTTTCCGAGTTCCCGCCCGAGGGTGTATGCTCTGGGCCATCATGGAGCCCATCCTCGCATTCGACAAGGACCGCCCGACGAGGGCGGAGATCCGCCTCGGCGCGCTGCGCCGCAACTTCCGGAGGGCCCGCGAACTCGCTGGCCCGGGCGTGAAGGTCATGGCCGTCGTGAAGGCCAACGCCTACGGCCACGGCATCGTGCGGGTCGCGACGGAGCTCGTCAAAGAAGGCGCGGACTACGTCGGCGTGGCCTTCCTCGAGGAGGGCATCCTCCTCAGGGAAAGCGGGATACGCGCGCCCATCCTCGTCCTCGGCGCCATCTCGACGCCGCAGATACCGAGCTTCCTCGAGCACGACCTCGACCTCACCTGCCCCTCGCTCGAGAAGGCGAGGGCCATCTCCGCGGCCGCGGTCAAGGCGGGAAGGAAGGCGCGGATCCACCTCAAGATCGACACGGGCATGGAGCGGATCGGCGTACACTGGTACTCGGCAAGGCCCTTCATCGACGAAGTCGTTTCGCTTCCCGGCCTCGAGGTTGCGGGCATCTTCTCGCACTTCGCGACCGCCGACACGGACCTCGGCTTCGCGCGCGAGCAGCTAACGCACTTCAACGAGGTCGTGGGCTATCTCGATTCCCTCGGACGCAGGCCCGGCCTCGTCCACATGGCCAACTCGGCGGCCCTCGTAAACCTCCCCGAGGCGCGCTTCGACATGGTGCGCCCCGGCATCCTCCTCTATGGCTACGAGCCCACGCCGATGCGGAGCGTCGGCCTCGAGCCCGTGATGCGGCTCATGTCGAGGGTCTGCTACTTCAAGTGCGTGGAGGCCGGCGCCACGGCGAGCTACGGCAGGATCTGGAAGGCCCCGGAGGCCACCCGACTCGCCACGGTGCCCATAGGCTACGGCGACGGCTACTCGCGCTCGCTCTCGAACAGGGGCGAGGTCGTCATCCGCGGCAGGCGGCTGCCCGTGGTGGGCAGGGTCTGCATGGACCAGCTCATGGTTGACCTCGGCCCCGACGGCGAGGCCTACAACGGCGACGAGGTCCTCCTCTTCGGCCGCCGTGGCGAGGACTACCTCCCCGCCGAGCTCCTTTGCGAGCGGATGGACACCATCCCCTACGAGCTCACCTGCATGGTGAGCTCCCGGGTCCCCAGGATCTACGTCGAGGACTGACCCGAGTCGCGCAACGCGATGGGCGGCCGCGCCGCGGCCGCGCACCCGCGAGGCCCGCGCCGGCCTGGCTCCGGAGCTTTCAGCTGGTCTCTTCCACCTCGAGGCGGGAGGCAGCCTCCTCGAGGAGCTTCTCGTTGCGGCGCTTCGCGTCGCGCTGGATGAGGGACATGAGGCCGCGCGCGGCGAGGAAGCACAGGGCCATGGTCCCGAGGGCGAAGAAGGCCGCGAAGGAGGGCGAGTGCAGGGCGCCCATGCCCACGCCGAAGCCCACTCCTAGGCCGCAGCCGATACCGACGCCGCCCATGAGTCCACCGTAGATGCCGCCCGCGGCCCCGTCGAAGCTGCGCTCGACCCGCAAGGCGCTCCCCTCGCCGTCCTTCGAGAGCTCTAGCCTGAGGCGCGAGCCCATGCGGGCCTCGTAGCCGCCGTCGGTTCTGAAGACGAAGCCGCCCGGGGCGGTGACGCTCTGGCCCGGCGCGTCGGCGAGGTCGGGGAGGACGAGGAGTAGCCTGTCGATGGCCTCCTTCGAGGGCTGGACCGCGAGCCTTCGCGCCGCGGTCTCCTTCTCGGCGCGGAAGAAGCGCCGCATGCGGGAGCCGCCGGAATCCTTCCGCGCCTCGAGCTCGAGGGCGGCACGACGCACGATGTCCGGGGACAGGCCGGCCTCGGTGGCCGCCTTCTCGATCTCGGCCAGGCTCATTCCGCGACGGGGCTTCGCGGGGAGGGCTTCCTCCCGGGAAAGCTCGACCGCACGCGCGATGAGCGCTTCCACCTCGCGGTCGCTGTAACGCTTCTCTTCGTCCATGTCCCGATAGTGGCCGTCATGGGCCCCGCGGGTCAAGGGACGCGAGGGGCCTTACGCGGGGACTCTCTCCCTGCTAGCATGCCATAATGCGCGCGGAACGCCTCCTCTCCCTCATCCTCACCCTCGCCGACGGCAGGCTCCACCCCGCGCCCGAGCTCGCCAAGGCGGCTGGCGTCAGCGAGCGGAGCATCTACCGTGACATGGAGGTCCTCTCGGGCATGGGCATCCCCGTCGAGTCGGTCACGGGACGCGATGGCGGCTTCCGGGTCCTTCCGGGCTTTGCCCTGGACAGAAGCCTCCTCGACGAGGGCGAGCTGGCCGCAGTGGCTGCAGCCCTGGGCGGCATGGGCAGGGTCACGGGCGACGGGGCCGTGCTCGGCGCGAAGTCCAAGCTCGGAGCCCTCCTCGCCCGCTCCTCCGATCGACGCAAATCCTGGATCAGGATCGAGCTCGGCGGCGGGCAGCGCGACCGTGAGCGCATAGAGGTCCTGCGCCGCGCCATCGAGGAGAGGCGCCTCGTCCGCATAACCTACCGCAATGCTGAAGGGACCTCCACCGACAGGCAGGTGGAGCCCATCGCGGTATGCTACCTCTGGCAGTCCTGGTACCTCTGGGGCTACTGCAGGCTCAGGGGAGACTTCCGCCTCTTCAAGCTCGGCAGGATCGAGGCGGCCCATGTCCTCCTGTCGGGCTTCGAGCCGCGGCCCGAACCCTCGGAGGACGCCTGGCACCGCGAGGGCTGGGAATCGACCGAGCCGGTCGCGGTCGTCCTCGCTGTGGAGGCGGGTGCCGCGGCCAAGGCCGAGGAGTGGTTCAGCGGCTCCGAAGCGACAGCCGACGGCGGCCGTATCATCCGGACCTCCCTCCCCCTGAACGAATGGCTCACCGGCTACGTCCTCGCCTTTGGCGAGGGGATCCGCGTCCTCGAGCCCGAAAGCCTTGCGCGGACCGTCGCGGAGCGCGCGGAAAAAATCTCGCGCCTCTACAAAAGCCTGACATGATTTGACAGCCTTATGGTCCCATCCTCGATCCATCACGAGAACGAGGAGGCACTGAAATGGGAAACATGATAGCGGCCTGCGGCCTGGATTGCACGGCCTGCCCGGCCTATACGGCCACGATGGCCAATGACCGCGAGGCCCTGGCCAAGCTGGCCGAGCAGTGGGGCAAGCAGTTCGGTTTCGTCGGCACGGTGGACAATGTCCGCTGCCACGGCTGCAAGGCCGTTGACGGGGTCAGGATCGGCAACTGCTCGGAGTGCAAGATGAGTCTCTGCACCGCAGAAAAGGGCTATTCGACCTGCGCCGAGTGCGCGGACTATCCCTGCGAAAAGCTCGCGGGCTTCCAGAAGGACTGCCCCGACGCCAAGGTGAGGCTGGACGCCCTGGTCAGGCGGGCCTAGCCCGGACTTCTCTCGCGCGATACTCCAGGAGCGGGCGCGGCAAGGGATCGGGCCGGATGACGCTCATCGTCCGGCCCGGCCGCGCCATTTTACGAGGGTCGATCAGTAGACTCGATGCGAGGGCCCGATGCCCGGCACGCCCATGCTCCGGATCTGGGCAGTGTGGTAGGTATCGTGGCTGCAGAGCCAGGCGGCCGCCTTGCCGAGGGGGATCTTCCACTCGGGGACCTCCCGGGCAAGGATGGCCGCGTCGGCCTCGCGCAGGGCCTTCATCGTTATCGCATGGACCCTCGGCAGGTAGGTCAGGATCTCGGCCCAGGCTGCGGGGCTCGAGTCCGAGGGCTCCAGGAAGCCGCCCTTGCCTTCGGGCCAGGGATAGGGGCCGACGACGGCATCGGCGGAGTCGCCCAGGAGGGCCCGGGCCACCACCCACTTGCACCAGGCCACATGGAGGACCACCGACCAGGCGCTGTAGCCCTCGAAGGTCGAGTCGGACGAGGCGCTTGCCGCGTCGATCTTTCCCAGGGTAGCCATCAGGGAAGCGCCGTTGTACGACTCGCCGTCGAACTCCGCGTCGGCCAGGTCCGCAAGGGCGCCAAGCTCGTTCTTGGTCATGCCTCCACTATCGCGGCGGACCGTCGGGCGCGCAAGATGCGATCTCTGGACAGCGCCGTTTGAAGCTACTAGACTATAGCCCGCCGTGAAGTACCGCCACGAAGTGCTCATCGCCATTCTTGTCGCCTGCCTGGCCATCCTGGTCATGGGCTGCGGCCGAAGGGCCAATCCCGGACTCAAGATAGGCGTCGTGGGTCTCGGCTCCGCGAACAGCGTCGGCGGAGCCGACGGCGAAGGCATAAGGGTCATCGAGGCCCTGCGGCAAGCCTCGGCCGGTCCTTCGGAAATCATGGTGCTTTCGGACCCCGCCTATGGAAAGGATCTCGCGGCCGAGGCGGCCGCCTGTCTTGAACATGGCGCCACCATCCTCGCAGTCTGCCTCGGCGATCCCAGAAACGTCGCGACCGTTATCGACAAGGCAAAGGCGAGCCACGTCCCCGTGATCTTCGTGGGAAGGAAACCCAGCCCGGACGACATGGTGCGATGGGACAAGCTCTTCTATGTCGGCGCCAGGGAAGGCGACGATCCCACCCTGCAGGGAGAGATAGCCGCGGCCTGGTGGAATTCCCACCCCCAGGCGGACAGGAACCATGACGCGAAAATGCAGTATGTCCTCTTCTCGGGCGAAACCGGCAAGGATGGCGAGCTACGCGATGCCGAGTATTGCGTCAAGGCGTTGGGCGACGCGGGCATAAGGAGCGAAAGGCTGGCCGAGATCCCGGCAAGCCAGGGAAGCGACGCCGAGGCCAGGGCGCAAGCCCGGACGGCCATGGCCCAGATCGTCGCGAAACCGTCGACACGGCTCGAATTCGTCATATGCGATACTGCCGCATCGGCCCTGGGCGCCCTCGATGCCCTCCGCGATGCGGGATACTTCCGCGACGGCAGGACCATGCCCATCGTGGCCCGGGGGACCGACAAGGCCATCCTTGATGCGGTCCGAACGGGGGAATTCCTGGGAACCGTCCTGGACGATGATGGCAGGAAGGGCCAGGTCGTCTATGAGTTGTCGGAAGCCCTCATCCGGGGAGGGGAGATAGACGACCTCGAATGGCCCATCTCGGACAACAAGTACATCTGGATCCCCTGCAGGAAGGTCACGGCGGAGACCGTCGCCTCGTTCAAGGATCGCTGAAAGGCCGCGGTTATGCGCATTTTATTCGTTTTCGCCTTTTCCCGACCGCCGGACATCGCGCCCCATCTTGTACTACCCCGATAAGAACCTGTATTATCATGATCATAACGTTTCCGACCTATGGACAGGCATACCGGCCCTGGTCGAAAATGGTATAAAGATTCGTTCATAAAGAATGTTCCATAAAAGGAATGTTCTATTTTTAGGTTCTTCTGGCTTTAGGGTGGTACGCAGGTAGGGATTTGAAAAAAGCACGGTAGATCGCCAAAGGTTGTTGGTAACCACACCTCAACCAAAGGCGGAGTATCTACCGTGCAAGTCAATGA
>Ga0209099_1001863_pt1 | contig 19809 bp, 17 predicted proteins | sample AD_JPNHW2_MetaG_FD_184430 | JGI IMG/M metagenome (GOLD analysis project Ga0209099, IMG submission 184430) | Active sludge microbial communities of municipal wastewater-treating anaerobic digesters from Japan - AD_JPNHW2_MetaG (SPAdes) (version 2) | ecosystem: Engineered > Bioreactor > Anaerobic... | reverse complement strand
CGCAATGACGCAGGAGTAAGTCGTCATTGCGAGCCCGCTTTACCCGCAGTATTGCGAACAATGGGCGTGGCAATCTAAAAGTGTGTACCCCGCCTCCGGCGGAACACAAACTATGAACTATGAACTTTGAACCATGAACTAAACTTAATTATTTAACTTCCCTATCGTTTCCGCTATTTTCTTACGCCTCTCCATAAGCATCCGCGTATCCTTCGTAAATGACCTCATTGAAGAGACTAACGGAGAATCAAAAGTTAAAAGCTCTTCAGCTTGTTTAATCAAATCAGAATTCGTCTTTTCCAAACCTTTACTTTTTGCTTCTGCCAACCGTTCTTTCAACAAATAAAAATACTCGTAATCTTCCATTCCATCCCGATAAATCTCCGCGCGGATTGAGTCAACCGGCCCATTCTCTCCCGGATAAAAAAGCAATCCATTACCGTTTTGTTCCCACTTCGTATTGGCAGCGCTTACATAAGGGTCTACAATATCCCACCAATTCACGCACCAATACAAAAACCCTTTTAAATCATATTTCCAGCATAACCAGGGTATGATCCGGTAATCAATAGAATCAAAATCAATTGCCAGGTTCGGGCTTCCAGAACCACTCGGCCCGGAAATATACACCCACATCTCCATACCGTGATCCAATAAAGTCTTTACCTGAGACGCGTTGTAATCGTCTATACCAAAACACCAAATATCAATATCCTTACCCCAATCAGGATTCTTTACAGGATCCCAAAACCCATGATAACAAACCATATTCTTAAGCCCGGGATATGCCCGATGGATCATTGAACAAACCTTAGCTACCTGAGGATCATTCATTTTACTCTCATCCCAGGTATAAATATAGGTATTTTGAAGCAAATTATTGAATTTCAAGGTTTCTCCGTATCCACGATAAACCTGGAAAAATTTCTCTATCTCCGCATCATTTTCAGGCCAATTATTATTAAACGTCCCGCCTTTTTTACCGATAGAAAAATTATTTAAGCCGTATTTCCGGTAATTATCCACTCTGCTAAGATCATTTTGCGATAAGGGATCAATATTCAACACCGGATTCATACGATGCTGAAGCATATTTATGATAAATTTCTCGTTAATTTCAGCGATGCGCGCAGAGTACATTTCATTACTCTCATTTTGCTTCTGCGGAAAACGTTTAGCGGTTATATGGCCATAAAAATCAAACGCCGTCTTCAAATGGCTCTCAAGCGGTAGAGTAAAATTCTCAACTGTAAGAGATACCGGCAGCTCTTTCAACAAACCCTTATCAGAAACCACCTGAACCGTTCCGCGATACATACCCGCTGCTGCATCAGCAGGCACATAGATGGTAACCCAGAATGGCTGAGTAACACCAGCCTGGACATTTATTTTCTCCTCGCTCAACAGTGGATCAGGCCACTGCCCCACAAATTTAACCGGATAATACGGCTTTTTCGTAGGCACATACCCTACAATCCGCCAATTAACAGTATCTTTACTCAGCTTGGCACCGCTTTGATCATTAACCAAATCAGAAATAACAAGCAAGACATCTTTTAATTCATTCCTGCCATTACTGACCACTACCTGGAATGATTCATATTCATTTTTTGCCGCTCGTAAATCAACACCTTGAGTAAAATCCGGCTTAACAAGAGTTTTGCCGTCCTGGAAAATCCTGTCCAGGCTTGAAGCAGCAAAAATCTCTTCTTTCTCATGTATAATACCAGCCTGTCCTTTATCCTGCGTGACATTATCACTATCAGCACTATCACTTTTTTCATCAACTCTTGTCCCCTGTTTAACTCCTATATTATCAAAATAAAGAACAACCTCTTTTTGCGGGGACTGAACAAAAAACTTAACATACGACATCTGCGTAATGTCACACGAAGATGCGATTTGATCAATAGGAATCGAGATCGTATTCATCTTAAGCGGCTCTAAAACCGCTGGGTATGAATAGCTTTTCTTGGGATAATCCCTGCCGCTTTTAAATTTTACCTGCAATTGAATCGTATCTTCATTGTTATTATAAACATCGAAATGAAAATCTTTCTCCCCTGTCCAATTTTGCGCGCCTGAACCATACACTTCCCACTGTAAACCGGGATAATCAGAGCCGGGGTGGATACTTACCTTTAAAGAATGTTTGCCATGCGTGGCATGCGCACTTGAAACCTCAACCGAAGTTCCCGGCCCCTCAAAAACATCGGTATCAGAATAACTCTCAAAACTCAAATAAAATTCATTGAACGCTTTCGCCTTTTTTTCCTGGGAAGATTTTTTCTCCTGCGCCTGCCCGGGTTCCGCGTAACGCGCAGGCTGGCCAAAACTCTTCACTGCCTTATAAACAAATATCCCGGCAAACACGGTAAGAAACATCCCTGCAATAACGCCAAGGAGCGCGAAAATTACATTATCTTTACTTATGCGCATCTGTTACAACCTTTTCGTAAATTTCGTTGAGCCGCTGGACAAGAGCCTTCCAATCATACTTCCTGCAAACAAGATCCCTGGCAGCATTACCCAACGATCCGCATCTTCCATCTTCTTCCAGGAGTATCAAAACATTTGCCGCAAATTCCGCAGGAGTATCGCTTAAAACAATATCTTTCCCGTTTGTATAGCTGATACCTTCCGCGCCGACAGTCGTTGACACAATCGGCAATCCCATGCTCATCGCCTCAAGGATCTTCAGGCGTGTGCCTCCGCCAACTCGAATGGGCACAACAAATACATGAGCGCCAACCATGTATGCCCTGACATCAGGGACTAAACCGGTTACCACTATTCTAGCATCAGCCTTACCTAAATTAACAATTTCTTTACTCGGATTACGGCCGACTACATAGAATTTCACGGTATCATTTTTAGCCCAGATCAACGGCAAGATTTCACGGGCAAAATAAAGTACCGCCTCGCTGTTCGGCAGCCAATCCATAGATCCGGTAAATACCAATGAAACGGGGACATTTTCCAAGCTTACTAAGCGATTTTGGGTAGAACAGGAACGTGTCCCCTGTTCCAAAGCAATCTCGTTTTTAAAATATTCCGTATCAACTCCATTAGGAATTACTTCTACTTTCGCCTTACCGGCAGAAAGCTTCAATAACCCTTCTTTATCATTTTCAGACACCGCAAAACAGGTGGAAAAATTCTTAATCGTGTTCGCTTCAAACTGCGCCATTTTCCTAGCCTGCGAACGAAAAAGTAACCGCCTCAAATAACTCTTCTCAAGCAAAGAGCATCGTCCAAGAATAATAGACTCAACATTATGCTCATCCAATACACTCGGCACAGTACCGGCACAACCACGGTACTGCCCCATATGCAGATGATCAAAATGGACCACGTCAAACGATCCATTGGCAACTAACTCGCTGATTTTCTCTGCCATTGCCTTAGAGCGGTATTTTGCAATAGCAACCGGAAACGCGCCAAACAGAGTAAACGGATTGATCCGTTCGGATGCTTTTACCAAATGCACTTCAATCCCTAGCAGGCGCAAAGCTTCCACAGATTTCTCATCATCAGAAAAATAGAAAGAAACCAGCGTCACCTCATTCCCCTGCGCGATATTCTTAAGCAGGTTAAAGGTGCGTATCTTGGCCCCTGTATCAGCAGGCAACGGTAATCTCGGTGCAACAAAAAGTATTCTCATTTATTATTTCAGCAATTTCTTATTTTGCGGTTCTTTTAAATAATTTTTTCTCGTAGGCACTCTCTTGCCGCTCTTTATTTCCAAATCTTTTCTTGCATTTCCCGCAACACTGCCGCCTTCAAACGCAGCTTGCTTATTCTCAACAAATCCCTGAGCATCTTTATTCACTGCAATTTCTTTTGTTGACGCCTCCCCAAGCATTGAGAAAATCAATTCCAAATCATTCATATGATCCCTAAGATTCTCTCGTTTTAATCTCTTATATTTTTTGTACTCTGATGGAGTCAAACCAAACGTTGCTTTGGATATTTCAGCAGTTAAAATCTCATATTCTTTCGGCTGCGTTACATTTCTTTTCTTCCACTGATCAGTTAATTCCTCACGTATAGCAATACCACGAATTCTTTTTTCAATCCAATCATCGCTATAGCCCTTAGCTTTATAGAGCGCGCGAGTCCTTTTAGTAGCTAATTCCGGGTTTTCGATCTCTTTTACTCTTTCATAACCCACTCTAGCCAGCCACCTCTTGAACGGCTCTGCCTTAGGAGAAGGAATTGATTGAATCAACCGAAACATTGTTTCAGTATTAACGCAATCAGTCAGGTAATACTTCCCATCGAAAGACATCAATTTCAGTTGTCCGATAAAATCGGACAACTCATTATAACCCTCCCCTTTAATCTTTTTCTTTAAATCATTCCAGTATTTACGGGGTCTCTGACTACCAGTAAGCACTTCAATAACATCAATAACCGAAAACCACCATTCATTTTTATGAATGGTTTTACGTATCTTTTGCCCTTTTAACATAGCGATTTTTGTTTCCATATCCCCTCCCTTTTTGCGTTATTAATATATTCTTCTGCTTAATAGACGCAAAAGGAACTGAAATCTAACAGAATTTCTCCTGCCGCCCCGCCTCCAGCGGAACATTATTCCGTAAAACTGTGCGGGTAGTAATGTCTCAAGGTCACAACGTCACAGGTTGAAAAACGGTACGGGTTACAAGGTTACAAAGTCATAAGTCGCAACGTTACAAGTAGTCAATAGTCTATGGTCGATAGTCAATAGTAAAGCCTGAATTAAAAACGGATTGCCTGCCTGACGGCAGTCAGGCAATCTAAAAGTGTATACCCCGCCTCCGGCGGAAAGCAAACATTGGACCTTGAACTATGAACTTTGAACTAAACTCGCAGCCTGTTTCGCTACTGCGAGCGCGATTTACCCGCTCTCTTACACCAATGCGCGAAGCAATCTCGTTTTTTACTTCTCGCTATGCACCAACCTAACAACCGTTACTTCAGGCGGCGCAAAAAAGCGGATCGGCCTGGTAATCACCCCAATCCCGCGATTCACATATAACGGAACACCCTCAACCTTAAACCATCCAGCCATATACTTTGACCGCTCGGCATATCCGGAAAACTTGCGTAAGAATGAAATCCCAAACTGCCCTCCGTGCGTATGCCCGGCTAACACCAACTGCGGCTTACAAGTAACATACTTCAACGAATCAACTACCTCCGGGTGATGCACTAGCAAAATTTTCGGCTCATTACACGGCGCAGTCTCAAACGCTTTGATCAAATACGACGGGTCCCCATATCGCACCTTAGCGCCATAATCATTGGATATTCCCACAAGCCACAATCTACCGGCATTCCCAAAATCAACCTTTGCCAAACTATAGCGCAACACAACTACACCGGCTTTATTCAGGAATGAAACAATTTTATCTTCATTTATAAAATACGTATCGTGATTACCAAGAATACCAATAATCCCATACCGCGGTTTATGGATCCTTGCTAAAACTTCCGCACAAGGCCGAAATCCCTTTTTATTATTAACAAAATCACCGGTAATGATGAGCAAATCAGGTTTCAACGCATTAACTGCTTTAATAAAACGCTCTTCACGCAAACCGACTTCAGTAATATGCAAATCAGATACCTGAACAATTTTAATATTCTTCAGTTCAGGATTAAAATACGGTGACTTTACGCTAATATGACTAACCGTTATCCAATTCGGCTCAATATAACGAGCATACTCATACGATGCGATACCCAGAATAACAGGCGCCAGCAAAACACAAATTACAATACGCGTTACTTTAGACGCAAGCTTTTCTCCATTCTTCTTCAAATACTCGGCAATAAGATAGAGTATCGCAGAAACCACTACTGCAAAAAGCGAATAGAGCGTAAAAAAGAACTTCACCATGATAACTTTTGAGAATTCTTCTTGAAGTATCATTGGCAAGATACGACTTCCGAGTAGACTTCCCTATACGATGCAACCATCTTTTCCAATGAATAATGCTCCTTTACAAAAGCTTTGGCATTGCTGGCAAGTTTATCTCTTAACTGAGCATCATTAACCAGTGTTTTCAACCCAAGAATAATTTCCTCAACAGAACCGGGTTTGATCAACAATCCGGTCTGCATATTCGTTACCAGTTTCGGTACCGCACCCACAGAAGTAGCAATGACAGCCTTTCCATTGCCCATAGCTTCAAGCAAACTCAAGGGTAAACCTTCCCGCAGAGACGGCTGAACTAAAATATCAATATCAGAATAAACATTCTCCATATCATTTCTAAAACCAGCAAACAAAACCCGTTTTTCGAGTGCTACGGCTTTAACACTATTTTTTAATTCTTCTTCTAATGGCCCTTCTCCAAACAAAATAAAATAAACATCAACGCCAATATCAACCATCTTTTTTGCAGCTTCCAACAAATAAGCATGCCCTTTTTCCGGGCTTAAACGGGCAATACATCCCACAACAAGCGCAGCAACAGGTACCCCAAATTCTTCCCTTAATTTACCGCCTTCACCCGCTTTTTCATTACAGGGAACTCCGTTATCAATAACTGTAATTTTCTTTGCAGATACGCCAGCCTTCAGCATATCCTTTTTCACCTGTTCAGAAACCGCAACAACCTTATTAAACTTCCGTAACAATAAACCGTCAAAAAATTCATACAGCCTCAGCTTAAAACCAGCTTTGGTCCAAAGATGATTAGTTGCAACAATAGGAATCCCTGCCTTTCGCGCAGCAGAATATCCAACAAAATCAGCCTTGTAATTATGCGAGTGAATTATAGAAATATGTTGCTTGCGAACTAACGCAATTAATTGATTTACTGTCTCCCCATCAAACCTGCCTTTTGACTCAATGATTTCAACAGGGATGTTCCTTTTTTTCGCTTCATTCAATAACTCAAAATGTAGATTGTGGGAATTTTGAATTGAAACTACCAGCGATTGGACACCATTACCATTCATATTTGCCGCAATATTCAGAAGAACTTTTTCAGCGCCATACAAACCATTGCTACTAATGAGATGTAAAACCTTAAATTCTTTTTTATCATTAAAAAGATGCTCGTATGCTTTAATCATTTGATCCAGAGCAAATTCTTTTTCAACTTTATTACGAGCGTTTTTGCCAAAAGCCTCCCGTTCCTGGCTAGACTCTAACAACTCATTCATTGCCTCGGCTAACTGTTTACTATTAGCCGGCTCAACCAATATCCCATTTATTTCATTCTCAACCAATTCAGAATTACCGCCGACATTGGTAGCAATTACCGGTTTACCAGCAGCCATATATTCAAGAATCGCATTTGAAAGCCCCTCGCTCAAAGACGGCAACACGCAAACATCAGCAATCGAAAGTATCTCCGGCACATCGTCTTTTTTCCCTAAGAATAAGAATTTCTCTTTGAACATTGAACCTTGAACTTTGAACTCTAATTCTTTTCTAAGCGGCCCATCACCCACAAATACAAACCTTGTATTCGGAAGCTTCTGCAATACTTCTAATCCCGCCTCAACTAAATACTTCTGCCCCTTAATCTCCCGCAAGTTTCCCACGCAACACACAACCAGATCATCATTAAGGATACCTAACCCTTTGCGAATATTCGCCCGATCAAAACTCTTACTAAACCTTTCTAGATCTATTCCATTTCGAATTACTTGTATTTTCTGCTCTGATACCCCCTCATCACAAATTACTTGTTTTTTCCCCGCCTCAGAATTAACAACTACTCTATCAACCCAGCGATTTGCAAATCTATACGCCCATCCATGAATTCCTTTACGCCAGAAACCAATGTCGCGTCTGTTAGAAACAATAAGGGGGGCTTTCCGTCCCCAAAACGCGCCCCAAATATCAGAAGCAAAGTGATAGGTCATTACAACATCTATCTTGTTTTCAAACAGGAATCTTTTAAAAGCAATCCCCTCACAAATACCTTTCAGATCATATATCCTTTTTATTCCTAAGGCTCGAGTGTTAATCTTTAAATCAAGGATTTCCTGCGGGATGCTATTCTGATGCAAAACAAACAGAAACATCGCAAACTTCTCTTTATCAAGCCCCTTAATTAACTCATAAACCTGGCGCTCCGCCCCACCCTTTATATCTTCAAGGACATCAACAAGCAAAACAATCTTAACCATGAGATTGTTCCTTTATCTCTACCATCGCGCAAAGATGACTATTAATTCTCGATTTTTTAGGAAGCAAATTATTTAAACATTTTGCGAATATCCCCAAGATAGGACAAACTCTCCATTTGTTAAAAACAAAATAAATATTCAGATATTTGACTTTAAATACTTTATTCCCATCTGGAGAACCTTTAAATAGGGAAACTTTTCCATATTTTTTTAAGATATTAACCAATTCATGTGGCATATATTCCCTAATATGATACGGCCATTTGCAACGTCCCGCTGTCCAATTGGGAGTTGAAATAATAATCTGATTCCTCGCAACTCTCGCTAGCTGTTCGACAAAACTTAAGTCATATTCAACATGTTCAATCACATCTATAGCAGTAATAGTATCAATACTCTTTGAAGCCAAGTCAGAAATATCCTTTATCAAAATATTCTCTTTCTCAAGTCTTCTATCTTTATCAATCCCAAGAACACTACTTGCTGTTAATGAAAGAATCTCGAGACCTTTGCCCAGCCCACAGCCAACATCCAGAACCAATCGCCCCTTACAAAAATTACTTGCGAATCTATACCAACCCAATTGCCCAGGCCCCCTACCGCTTTCCTTTGTAAAACTACCGACAAGAATATAATTTCTATTCTGGATCCTTGAGTTTTTAGTAGTCATTATATCCTCACTCCAAATTACTTAACACTTCCTTAACCCTATTAATATACAATCCATTCTTAAATCTGCTTGTTCCTATAAAATGCAAAAAAGAACTATTCTTATAATTAATTTCCGGATTTGCATGATAAGAAGCATATCTCGGATACGGTAAAATATTTGCATCCGCAGAATTACAAATAATATAATTTGAAGTTACTTGTTCACTTCCCCAATTGTTCCATCTCAAGCCAATTATATTTTCCATTTGCATCGAAAAATCAATGATTTCCTTATTTGAAAAGGAATTCTTAGCAAAACCAGTAAAAGAAGCACTACAACGAGTATATTTAAGATTGTTATAATTTTTAAGTTTATCAAAATTACTTTCTGCCACAACCTGAATGAAATCACTGTTCCATAACTTCGCCTTCTCGCAAGCAAAATAAATCGGTAAAATATTTTGATTTTGTTCCGTACCGATAGCAAAACTGCGGTTCATATTGATATTATTAATTACTTCGGGGATATCATTGATCGTAACTGTATCAGCATCTAGCTGAACCACATAACAATCTTTAACTAGTTCACTAATCAACCAAATCCTTTCCCAACATCCTCTCCGAGGAACATTATTACTTCTAATATCTTCGATATCTATGATTTGAAGTGAATTTATATGTGTTTTTAGTTTAGTTTTATCAGAATTAGTTAACGACCCGTCATTCAAAACAATTACTTTCCCGTGATTAATTCGCCTGAAGAATGACTTAATTGCAACAATGTACATTAATATATCCAAGTGGGATACCATTGTCACTATAGCCAAATCATCTTTTGAATTTGAAAAAACCGGTTTCGTTTTAAGAATAGTATTGCACTGAATATTAAACCAGTCTCTTAAAATACCTTGCCTAATTTGCCAAAACATTACTTCTCCATTTCCTTAAACTTCATTGCGAGCCCGATTTACCCCACATTAAAACGAAGCATGGGCGCGGCCTGCCTGCAGCAGGCAGGCAATCTACAAAAACCTCGTCATTGCGAGGAGCGCCCCAACAGTAGGGGACATTTTTCAAGCGTACCAAACGATTTTGTGTCGAACAGAAAAGTGTCCCCTGTTCTAAACAGTACTGCGACGAAGCCTGACTGCCGTCAGGCAGGCAATTTAAACCTTCCTTACTCTCTTCCTAGCAACCGGAGCAGCCTTAGCCACAACAACCCTCTCCCTCAACTCCGCATCCGTAATAACGTTCCCTCGTTCTACCATCGCTAAGAATATCCAGAAATAAGCTCCTACCGGCAAATATGTCCAACGATCCCCAAAACAATTCCCCACAATAACAGCTAAAACACAAGCGGCAAACCCAAGACCTAATCCCTTTAAGAACCTATCCTGAGCCTTCTTAAAAAGCCTTAAACCTCTTTTAAGAGCTAAAAACATAATGGTTAGCAGAAATAATAACCCGATTATCCCTTCTTCAGCAAGAGTTCGTATATAAAGATTATGCGTATCCCTCTGTGAACCAATATAAGTCTTAACATTAAAACCAACTCCAATAATTGGACTTTGCTTAAAATACTGCATAGTCTCCTGCCAATACTCAATCCTTTTTTCCGCAGATTGATCCATTTCTCCTTCTACTTCAGTAAAATTAATCCTTTCAACTACTTTCTGCGGCAAAATAACTTGCCAGAAAATTAACAGAAACGCAACAAAAACAAGAATGATCTTATTACGGAAAAACCCGATCAAAGAAAACGCGGCTAACGTAGCTAAATACGCGCCCCTGGAGAATAAAAACAAAACGCAATAAAGATTCATTACGATAAGAACAGCTAAAAGAACCTTCCAAAGGTTCTTTTTTACATACAAGAAAATACCTAGAAGCACAAAGGTATAAGTAGCATAAAACGCCGCTACTTCATTTGCACCCAACCAAGCAAAACTACCTTTAAATTTAGAGCGAGAAACCCACGAAGAAGCATCTCTTATCTCAACCAAAGTTGAACGATTCATTAATACCATTGCCAAACATATAAAAACAAAGAAACGAGCCAATTCCTTTCTATCCTTTACATTATTAAACCCAACGAAAAAAAGTAGTGGAAGTACCATATAGTTCTTCCATGTCTGGAACCTTGGTTCAGTGATACTTAAAGGCGCCGGTAAATCAAAATAAATAGTTCCATGCCAAAGCGTAAAATAAGTATAGAAACAGTAAAAAATTAGCAGAACATTAAACGAACTCTTACCAAAAATTTGTTTACCTTTTGAGATCTTATCAAAAAACCAACCAAGAATCATCGCAAGCAACAAAAGATTAGGAATATCCTTACCAAAAGGTAATTCTTGAAGTTTCAGGAAAACATTCTGTAAAGGTATCAAAAATATCAAAAAGCTAAACCCATATTTTATTTTTCCACTAAAAGAAAGAAAAAAAACAATAATCGCAGTCAAATAAACCGTATAAAGCGCTAAATTTTTAAAAAGTGCCCCTACACCAGTACTCATAGTTTGAACTAAACCTCCAAATTATTATTCTTAACAATTCTTCCTGGGACTCCAACAACAGTAGAATTGTCCGGAATATCACTAATAACTACTGCATTTGCTCCTATTACAACATTATTACCGATTCTTATTTCTCCTAATACTTTTGCGCCAACACCGATGTAAACATTATCACCGATCAATGGAACTCCTTCATGCCCTACCCCTCTGGTACCAATTACTACTAACGAACCAATACTAAGCTTTTCACCAACAAAAGCACCAGGATGAATTCTAATAACTCCAACATGGCCAATATATAACCCGGGACCAATTTGACAACCAGGACTTAACGCAACTCCCAGAAGTTCATCTATCTTAAATAGGAAAAACGCTATTAAACGAAAAAATATCTTTAAAATTGGATAATCTAGTAAAAAGAAAAATCTACTAATACGATATAACAATGTCGCCCAAATTCCAAACTCAAAGATTAAGTAAAAAATATCTTTTTTAGTTTTACATTTCCAACGTTTTAAATCCTCAAATAAGAATTTAAATTGTTTAAAAGCAAATCTGAGTTTTCTCATTTAATTTTAGATTAAAACCTCCAGCAGTTCTTCAACCTTCTTTCTTAAATCAAAATTATCACATACCCATTTTTTGCCTTTTCTTCCCATTTCTTTCCGCAAAGCGCTATCTTTTAATAACAAGCTTATCTTTTCTGCTAATGCTTTGCTATCTCCTGAAGTAACTAAAAACCCTGTATTCCCGTCATTAACTACTTCCAAAACACCTCCAACTCTTGTCGCAACCACGGGAATTTCTAAAATCTCAGCTTCAGCAATAGACAACCCAAATGACTCGGCAAAAGAAGCGCTAACATAGACATCCGTACCTTTAAGAATATCAAATGGGTATTCTTTCAGTAACCCGGTAAAAATAACCCTTCCTTCAATCTTTAGTTCTTTAGCAATCAACTCATATGGCTCTTTATTACCTCCACCAATTATTATGAATTTCGCCTTTGGAACTTCTTCTAAAACAATTTTCGCAGCTCTAATTAAAACATCCATTCCTTTTCTAGGTATCAACGTTCCAATGGATGCTACAACTAAATCATTCTCTTCAAGCCCAAGTTTTTTCCTGAAATCATTCCGCGTAATCATATTTTCAAAAGAATCAAGCTTAATACCGTTATACACAACGTCAATTACCTTTCGAATATGAAGCGCTTGCAAGAATCTCTTGTTCGCCTTTGAAACGCAAATTATTTTTGAAGGAAAAAGGGTCAACGCTCGAAGATGTGAGAAATGCCGATTAACAAAGCTTAGCTCTTCAATTGACCGGATTTCTCCATGATAATGAAAAACTACCTTTTTTCCCAGAAGTCGAAGAATAAAAAATAATAGGACGTGACACACGTAATGGCAGAAATGAAAGTCGATTACATCGTATTTTCCCTTACGAACGATTCTTAAAATCTCAACAACGAATCCTAATGATGACCACGGCTTGCTTACAACATAAATATTTGCGCCAAAACTTTCAAGCCCTTGCTTTACGCTCTGCGTCTTAATATCAGGAAAAACAAAACCTATTCCAAAAGACCTTTCTTGGCTCTGTTTTGCCAACTCGATCATAAAGTCTTCAAAACTACCGTGCTTCTGAATTTTGCTTGCAAATACTTGTAGAATTTTAAGCATAATATTTTTTAGTAGTATCACTCAAGTTCAAACCAGAAACGGTTTTTGTGTTATATGTTTTTATCATCTGGGGAATATAGCAAACCAAAAACAAAAAAGTCGCCATCCAACCAAAAATATTTGCCATTAATACCTTTCTTAATTTTAATTATTTAAATATTTTCGCCATTAAAAACCTTTAAATAAAGATCGCAGTATTCCTTAGCCATTTTATCAATAGAGAAATTAAGTGAATTAGTTCTTGCATCTAATCTCATTTGATTAAAACGACTTCTATCTTCCTGAAAGTATTTTATTGCATTGATAATTGCATCTGGATTATTTTTCTCAATCATAATACCTGTTTTACCTTGAATTTGAGTTTCCGGAAGGCCCCCAGAATTAGTATATATGCACGGCAAATAACAAGATTGCGCCTCTAACGAAACTACCGGACAATTTTCTTCGTATAAGGTCGGGATAATAGCAAATTCGTGTTCAAGCATGATACGGTAAATATCTTTTCTATTTCCCAATAATTGAATCCTTCCATTAAGTTTATTGTTATTTATATAGTTCATTACTTTTGGATATATTGCTCCATCACCAACAATCGTTAGAGTTGCAAGATTATCTTGCAGTTTTTCAAACGCTTTTATGACATCCCACACACCTTTATATGACTCAAGCCTACCAACAAAAAGCGCCTTAGTCGGCTTATTTGATATTTCCTTATAACTCGTAACTTCAGGTAATTGTATACCATTATAGATATAATCCGTATTCTTTTTGCCATAAATATGCTTTAAACGTTCACGGGACGCCTGTGAACATCCTAAAACAATATCCGGTAAAAATCCGCAGCCTCTTAAAAAACTACGCACTCTCATCTTTGCTTGAGAGATATTGACTGGTGCCCATAAATCATGATCAGTCATTACCCATCTTGTATTATTATTAAATTTGCTATTAAAAATCAAAAGTCCATTTATTAAAGGTTTTGCAGCTATATGAGAGTGAACTATAACCCTATCGTATTGTTTAACATCTTTTCTAATATTATTCCAAACCCAAATTGGATTCTCTATCTGACTCTGCGTAGCTTTGAACCTCCCATCATTCGACCCCTTGGTTCCATCTATATAATTTCGATAATAAATCCGATGATGTATTCCCGTTTTTTCTAAATACTCCGTTATTTTCGATGGAAAATAATCCCACCAAGCAAATGTTTTTCCACTTGTTTGATAGGGGAAAAATGAGAAAACTGCCTTTTTTATACTTCCCTCATTAAAGACTTGAAAAATCTTAGGCATGGTATTAATATCTTTTACTCTCTAAAATCTTTTTTATTGTTTCAAGCCTCACATCACGCTCGCTAACAACAGTATCGATATTAAACTTAACTGCCTCATTTTGTACTTTTTTCTTCAAAGGCCAGGTCATTCCGCCAAAGTGTTTAACATCATCTTTAAAATTACAAGAAACAAACCGATATTTACTTTGGCTCATAAACTGATTATATGCCATACCTCCAGTGTCAAAATCCCCGGTTACTCCCCAATGAAGGTTAAGTTCATGTTGCGCTTCAGTTTTAACAAGTAAAACAAGCGGCCAAAATCTACGCATTGATTTTTTATATAAAAAATAACGTTTCCACCCATACACAAAATTCGCAACCACGACACCGACAATTGCATTACGTTGATCTCTCTCCATCAAAGCAACCCGTCTATCAAGCCAACCTCTTTTTAGTACTTGCGTATCATCATGTAAAAATAAAAAGCAATGAGTATCGACGTATTTGATCATGGAATCTTTAGGTAAACTAGCATTATCCGGAGTTACAAGTTTAATATCCTTGCGAGATTCTAAAAATACCCTCGTCTCTTCATCTACTCCAGCATCGCCAACAATAATCTTATGCGGATAATCTGTATACTTCTTTACAGACTCAAGACATAACTCAATCATGTATCTACTGTTAAACCTTGTTGGAATAAGAATTGTTACATCTTTTTTAAGATTCATTCTATATCTCCTTAACCTTAATTAACAATTTCAAAATTATCGTTTAATCACAATAATTCATCATACAAATTTAAATATTTTTCTACAGTTTTATCCCATGTATAATTTAAAGTGACAAAATTTCGATTTTTACTATCAAGATCCTGTTTATCACTAAGAAGCTGTAGAAGAAGCTGTAGAAATTTATCGGGAGACTCAACAACATGCATATTATGACCTTGCATAAAACCTTCAACCGCACGTGGGGAAGCAATAATAATTTTCTGCATTGCCATAGCTTCAAGTAGTTTATTTTTCATTCCACCACCATATCTTATCGGAGCGACATAAATCTTTGCCCTAGCCAAATAAGGTTTAATATCAAATACTTTACCTGTAATAACTATATTTTTATTATTTCCTATCATTTTCCCGATTATTTCAGGAGAAGTACCAACAATATACCATTTTAAATCAGGCCTTCTTTGAGTTAATTTCAACCAAATAGTTTGATAAAAATATTTCACGGTATCGCTATTAGGACCATAAGACATATTACCTGAAAAAATAATAGTATCTTGCTCGGGCTTGTTACAAGAATAGTTGTAATTTAAGAAAGAATCATCTATCCCAATAGGTATCAATTCTATTTTATCCCTTAGTTTTTTATTATATTCTTCGAAATCACCCTTACCTACAAAAACGGTCTTATCAAATGCTTTTAATAATCTATACTCATAATTTCTTATTCTAAAAGAATCATAATTTAATTGATTGCTCCTTTTTTCTATTAACCAAAAGGAATCTCCTATGTCCCAGATTGTTTTATATTGCTTGCTAAGATTTACCAAGCATGAACCTATATAAAAATCAAAAATATGGACAATGCTTGGTTTGTTTTTTTTAAAAACGTTGAAAAGCCTACTTTCTATTCCACGAAAAATCTCCGGGTAACTTAGCGGGAAATAATATCCAGGTAACATCTCCAATATGGTTTTAATTTTATTTAAACTTGGCCTTGGGCTAAGTTTAAAACGGATAGGTTCTATTCTTGAGAAAGTACTTTTTATATACTCGGGGATTATTTGATCTGGCTGAAGCAGTGGAATATAAACTAAATCTACAAATTTCGAAAGACGCGAAAAAATATTAGATGTTCTAATACTTTTTCCACCGTAAATATTTTCATTAAGATTGGCATCAACTACTACGACTACTTTTTTCATAAATATTATTAAAGATTTAGAAACTAATGCATTAACTTAATTTGGCTCTTTATTGATAATAAAATTCTCTGAATTGAGAAATCTAAAAGTAAACTGTTGAATATAATTCTAAATAAAAGTATTGGTTTTTTTTTGTCTTTATAAAGGTCCCTAGCAGCATCCCAAAGATATTTCGAAAACACCTTCTTCAATTCATGATTTTTCTCTATATAAGATTTATACTTAGAATACAAATAGTAAAATTCTTTGATTTTATTACTTACTGGAGTACGTCTGGTAATATTAGAGCCATCGTTTCTAATATAATAGTAGAAAAGCGAATCTATTACTCCACCGATCTTAGAAGATTTTCTAAGATAACGGATCCAAAGATCCCATTCTTGATAAATCCAAAGCTTTTCATCATATCCGTTAATCTCTAGAAAAATCATCCTTTTTCCTAATGTTTTTGAAGGATTACCTATGAAATCTCTTTTTAAAATTTCGTATAAAAGATCTTTGTTAATTTCCCTGGCTAAATCAGATACATTTTCAATCCTCTCACTCTTTTCTCCTTTCTCTGACACTTCATTTCTAAAGTAGTTACAAATCACTAAATCTAATTTCTCAGTAAAGATCTTTTCAAACATTACTTCCAGGAATTTTCTATCCCAAATATCATCTGAATCCAAGAAAACAAGATATTCTCCTTGAGCTAAGCTCAAACCCTTATTTCTTGCTGAAGAAGGTCCTTTATTTTCTTGAAAATGATATATTAATTTTTCTTTAAAATAGACTTTGTATTTAGCAACAATATCCCTTGTCTCATCTTTCGAACCATCATCAATAACAATTAATTCAAAATCCGTAAACGATTGCCTTAGCACACTCTCAATAGTCCCTGGTAAATATTTCGCACAATTGTATGTAGGAATTATTACACTAATTTGAGGAATTTTTTTATAATTGGACTTCATCTTAAACCCTAAGCATTCTGGCAACTAAAGTATAATGAATATTCTCTTGAAAAAATTAAAGCAATGCTTTCTTCAAAAGAGATTTAACCGAATTTATTGGCCTAACCAATGAAAAAGCACACAATTCACTACTCATGAAGCATCTAAAAAAAAGAAAGTACTTTCTAAAATAAAAAGCTTCTCTAGCTAAATTCCAAAAAATCGCCGCATAATGATCTCGCATTTCCTTGTTTTCTTTTAACGCATATTTTATATATTTTTCTCTAAGGTTATAGTTAGATATTAAATTTCGTTCATTTTTTCTTACTGTTAAACTCTCTTCATGTGACCCCCAAATATACAACGGAACAGAGACATATCCTGCTTTTAAATTAGCAAGACAAAACCTTAACCAGATATCTATATCTTCAACACCTGAAAGAGTTTCGTCAAAGAAACCAATCTTTTCAAAAACACTTTTCTTAATTAAACCCCGAATACTAGCAACAAATTCTTTTAGAAGTATTCTAAACAGAATAGCAGGATTTGAAATGTCTGCTGCTTTTCCTGACTTAAGCTCGATCGCACCTCTCTTGCCACCAGACAATATTTGTCGATAATATAATCTTGGGAATACCCAATCTAAATTCCTTATACTATCTATATGTTTTTCTAGCATCTCTGGCATCATAATATCATCAGAATCTAAGAAAGACACAAACTCTCCAATAGCTTCCCGAATACCTCGGTTTCTAGCTGCTGCAACCCCAGAATTATTCTGATAGAAATACTTAACCTTGTTTGAAGAATTATTCATATAACTAGATACTACTTGTTTTGTGTTATCTTTAGACCCATCATCTATTATAAGAATTTCGAAATCCTTGTATGACTGTCCCAATACGCTTTCAATAGCACCATTTAAATAAGAATCACAGTTATACGTTGGAATAATTACACTAACCATGGGTTGACTCATTAAATTTATTCCTTCATAATTTTACAACTTCTTTTAAGTCAAAATTAAGATATGTGATAAAACTTTTCTTATACCATCTGAATAAATAGTACGGCGTAATGATTAGCATAAATATCGTTGCTAAAAGTATTATTTTCAATTCTGGAGCACATAGAAAAATCCCGCCATTTTTAAATATACAAACCATCATAAAACCAACGATACCAGAAACAAGAATCGGCTCAAAACAAGAAAGAAAATAATCGTAAAATGTTACCAGTTTATATCTTTGCAATAAGAAAACGCTACAAATAAACAGCAGAACAGAATTTAAAAACAACACAACAACAACACCATTTAACCCCCAGCGTAAACTAAATAAGACCGATCCTATGAATGGGAATAAAAGAATAAGCCTAACATAAAAATTAGTATGCGGCTTCCCAATTCCATTTAAGATACTAAAAAAGAATATGTCAGAAACAGAAAAGAATGACGCTAAGGAAAACCAAAACAGTAGTGGTGCTGCGGGCAACCATTTCGTGCCGAAAATTCCCTCAATAGTCTCGCGGGGAAAAAACAAACAAAAAAATAGAAAGGGAGAAATAATACAATAGGTAAAGAAATTGAATTTTTTGAACCAATCGATAATCTTAGCTTTTCTATCTTGTATACTTGAAAAAGCAGGCATCAAAACTACTCCGACATTTTCACTAATTTTTGATAATGGCATATTGCTCAAATTTGCTGCCCTGTTGAACTGCCCCAAATCTTCAGCGCCAAAATATTTCCCAGTTAATACTCTCTGTAAATTGGAGAAAGTAAAATTAATTAAACTTTGGAATGTAACAAACAATCCGAAATTTAATAATGGTTTTACAGATCCTTTGTGAATTTTAAATCTTGGTCTCCACTGGTAAAATTTAATACTATATCTGATCCTCATAGCCATCATCGTCAAACTCGCCGCAATAATACCCCATGCAAAACTAAACGCTCCAAAACCTAATAATGCCAAAGGAACAGTTACCAAGGTATACACTACCGGGTTAGCAAGACCAATCAAGCTAGTCTGTTTAAACTGAAGGTTCCTTCCCAAAAGCGCTGAGGGGATCCTATCAAAAGCATAAATAAGAAATGTCGTACCAATCAGTAATGTTAGTGGCGCAACTATAGGCTCCTTAAAAAAACCCGCAAGATAAAAAGCTGAAGCTGAAATAATCACAAAAGAAACTATTCCCATTATAAAACTAATTGAAAAAGCCGTTTCCAAATCTTCTTCTGTAACGTTTTTCTTCTGAATAATGGCAGAATTAATCCCCAAATTCCAAAACATAAAGGTAAAATTAGAAATTATTTGTGCCATCCCATAAATCCCAAACTCTTTTGGACTTAGGATTCTTGCAAGTATTATCCCATTTATAAAATATATAGCTTGACCAGAAAGATTCGTAATAAGCTGCCACTTAATTCCGTGCTTAATTTTTCTGGAAAGATGTCTTACTCCTTCTAAGCCTCCCTGAGACTCTGATTCCCTATTATCATTAACATGACGCGTCATTTATACTATCCAATCCTTTTCACAAATCCTAGAAATCTTGTTCTTGAAGAAATTGAGAATAAACTGTTTTTTAATTGGGGAAATGTTCCTGTTGTACGTTGCAGAAAAGATTTGTAACAACCCAAGAAATGCGACAAAACGTATCGCTGAAT
>Ga0209099_1001862_pt1 | contig 19828 bp, 17 predicted proteins | sample AD_JPNHW2_MetaG_FD_184430 | JGI IMG/M metagenome (GOLD analysis project Ga0209099, IMG submission 184430) | Active sludge microbial communities of municipal wastewater-treating anaerobic digesters from Japan - AD_JPNHW2_MetaG (SPAdes) (version 2) | ecosystem: Engineered > Bioreactor > Anaerobic... | reverse complement strand
CCGCCCGCTGCCGGCCAAGGTCCATGGCAAATTCCTTGAGTTCTGCAGTACTCTTGATCGCCGCTGTCTTTTTTACGAGACCCATGCGGGGATGATTTTTAATAAGGTCGATCACTTTCTCGCGGTTTACCTCTTTCTTTGTCGTGATCCGGATCGCGTGCATGTGCATCATCGTGGTCGGGACGATCATCGCCATCGTCGTGATCGAGATGTGGGGGAGCACGGTCTGCACATCGGGGCCGTGGTGGCTCGGGACGGTCACCGGGTCGAGGACCACTGCGTCGATCGGCCCTTTCTTGATCTCGCCGGGGTCGGATCCCCTGCGCACCATGATCGCGTGGACGTGCTCCACTCCGAACTCCTTATCGATCTCCTGGATGATCCGGCAGAGGCCGGTGGTGTTACAGGAAACCACCCGGACAAACTGCCGGCCGATAGCATCCGCAAAGTTGCAGGAGGAGTTGAACGAGAACCCGGCGATTTCATGCTCCTCGCCGCCCTGCCAGAGCGCCTTTTTCCCCAGTTTTTCATAGAGCGGCTTGTTGGTCGCACCCACATCTCCGGGCGTTGCGTCAACGATTACATCGGCGGCTTTGCACATGTCCTCGACTGAACCGGCAACGGCAAGTCCGGCCTTCTCAAACGCCGCTTTCTTTGAGAGATCCGCGATGTAAAGGGGATACCCCCGCTGTTTTGCGATAAAAGCCTCAGCGCTTGGACGGGTCTTTGAGACACCGATCACTTTCATGTCCTTCTGGGCTGCAACCGCATCGGCGACACGTTTCCCGATGGTACCGTACCCGTTGATGGCAACCTTGATCATATACCGAAACTGTAGGGGCGATATGAGATAAAGATTGCTTGTTCTGGTTTTTTCCCATTTTTTGTCCCAGTAACAACTGTCCTCCTTGGATTATCCGTAAAGAACATCGTTTAAAAGTGCGAGATCAAGTGATTCCGGGAAAATTACCCAAAATTATTACCCTTTTATAAAAACAGTGCCTGGAACTTCACGACTTCGGTGCTGTCCTTTGCGGTGGCGTACAGCTCAAGCGGTTCCTTGTTGACCTCAAGAAACCGGATGCCCCAGCTGACACAACCGAGGATCTGTGCCGCACGTTCCTGCTCGCCAAGAATATAGAGTGAAGCGGCGAGGGCCTCAATGGACGTGAGCTTACAGGGCCTGCCAAAATTGACCGGGTTTGCTGCCATCAGGAAGGGAAGTGCCCGCCGTATCCTCCACGAACTGACCGCACCGGTATCCAGCACCTCCCATGAACAGTCAAGAGCGGTTATGGATTTTACATTCTTGTCTGCCGGAGAAAGAGCCTTCTCGGCGGTCGGGTCGAGCAACAGGGTGTTCCTCGGGATCTGCGAGATTTTTTTTACAATCCTCAAAAAGCCCGCCCGCTCCAGTTTTTTTACCGTGCACTTGCGGGGATCGCAGCTGTTGTCCCGGTAGGCAACCAGCGGAATCATTGATTATTCTGTGCGTTCACAACTCCTATCAATGTACGTTCTCTGTTCTCCCTGCATCCTTAATCCGTCCCTTCGGGCGAAAGGAATCACCCATCCGTCAGATATTGCATTGTTTGCACGATCCATCGGACGCTGTAAAAAATTCGGGATAGATGTTGTGCCTCTTCCGTGCCCCGAGACCCTGTATCTTGGGCCGGACAGGAAGCCTGGAACGTTCCTCGAACGCTTGAATACCCCGGAGTTTGCCACGCTTTTAGAGAATTTGTCCGGACAGGTGAACGCGATCATTTCAGAGAGGGGCCCGCCGCTCTGTATTCTTGGCGTGAACTCATCGCCTACCTGTGGGGTCACAAGCACGTATTATGGGAAAGAAGGTGACAAACCGGCAAAGAGAGCCGGTCGGGGAGTATTTTACGCAAAATTCCCGGATATCCCGGCACAGGATGTCACCGGGTTTTCGAAATACCGGATCTACCTTGCCGCCCCGCTTTTTTCGGAAGCCGAGCGATCCTATAATGCTGTCATTGCAGAGTTGCTCAGGTTGCATTATTTTGAGGTGTTTCTCCCGCAGGATACCGGTGACAACCAAGCGGTAAGGGACCGGCAGGAGCATACCCGGATTTACAACCATAACAGGAGAGCTATCCGTGATGCGGACATCGTGGTCGCGATCATTGATGGGGCTGATGCTGATTCAGGGACTGCATGGGAGATGGGATATGCCGCCGCACTTAAAAAACCGGTTATCGCGTTAAGAACCGATTTCAGGATGGCCGGCAATCACGAACGGGTGAACCTGATGCTCGAAGAGGCGTCACGGGTCGTTACTGATAAAAATGCACTGCTTGCGGCATTAGGCGTCCCTTCAGCTTCAACTCCCCCGAACGACAAGAACACCCCGTAACTAAATTTCTGTCAATGCAGTCTGGAATACCTGATACTTTTTTTATAGGAAAGGTTCGGCAAGTTATTTTTGAATATCGACAGATAGATCGTGAGTGCGATGGTAAAGAAAAAAGAGGGCCAAAAATCAGGAAATAAGCAGGATTGTGCCAGGGAGTGCGATCTTGATGGCGGGTATGAATCTTCCATCAAAACATTCCGGGACATTTCCCTTGAAAATATCCAGTCGCTTGTTACCAAAAGCCGGTACATTCAGGCACTTATTGTTCTTACCGCCATTGGCCTCTTTTTGCGATTCTATCATCTTGGGTATAATTCCCTCTGGCTTGATGAGGCATCCACATATACGATCTCAATCCAGTCGTTTGCGGATATCTGGCAGACAATGGCTGCCGGTGAAATAAGCCCACCACTTTTCTACTGGGCTGAACATATCCTGCTGACACTCGGTAATAACGAGGTGTTCCTGAGATTTATCCCGGCCCTTTTCGGGGTCTTCACCATCCCGGTCTTTTATCTTGTCGGAAAGGAATTTCTTGACCGAAATGTCGGTATCATTGCGGCAGCAGGCTGTGCATTCTCCCCCTTCCTGATATATTATTCACAGGAAGCCCGTGCATACGCAATGGCACTCTTTTTTATTGCGGTTGCAACGCTCTTTTTCTTAAAAGCCCAAAAATCCGGTTCTTTCACTCACTGGGGATTTTTTGGCATCTTCGCTGCACTAGCATTCTGGACGCATTTTTTCACGTTTGTGATAATTGCGGCGCTCATTCTTTACGCATTCGCCCAATGCATTCTCCGAATCCGATCGGAAATTAATTATTTAAAAAAATTCGTCATCGGAATTGTTATTTTTATCATCCTGTGTTCCCCTCTGATTTTTATCGCATTCCAGCTTTTTGCTGTACGGAAGGCATCGGCCTATACATTTGGCCTTCGGGGCTGGGATCTCATTTCAGGTATCTTCACCCAGACATCCGGGTTTAACGATATTGTGACGATTTTTTTGGTCTCACTTTTTATTGTGGGAATTGTACAGACGTGTTTCAGCAATAAAAACAAAGGTGTTTTTCTCATCTGGATTACGATTTTTACATTTGCCGCCAGTTATATCCTCTCGTTCATGATACCGCTGGAAGCCCGTCACCTTATCTCGTTCAGTCTGATTTTTTTCCTTGGCATAGCATGTTCCTACAAGACATTTTATACTCTGTTACGGCATCCTGCTGTTGTGTACGGCTTTATTGCCCTGCTCTGTATCGTCAGTGCACCTGTTTTAATCAATTATTACTCCGATTACTCAAAATCAGACTGGAGAGGTTTTAGCGGGTTACTGCAGGAAAAAACCAGTCCCGGCGATATCGTTGTGGTTGTGCCGGGATACCTGGCCCAATCTCTTGATTATTACTACTCCCCTGTAAAAGACATGACGCAGGAATACAAAGCTGCCACGGCACAGGATCTTGAAAAAATATATTCCCAAAAAGGAAACAACACGATTTATTTCGTTGTTACCGCGGATATCAGTCCTGCAGATCCCAACGGGGAAATGATTGCATGGCTTACAAACCATACCCGCTACGTCGACCAGTACTCTGTAATTTATATTTTCAGGTCCACCTAATTTTCATTTTTGCCTCTTACCGTACATAAAAATAGCAAGACAGGAAAAACAGTCCCACGTTCCAGAGACTTCTGCTTGACAAAGTGATCTTTAATAACACCGGATGAATCGTCAGGTGCCTGGTGGGTTTTGTCTGTAAAGCCTAATACAATAAACAACCCAATACATTACATCATGTCCAACATCACCGTCGCCATTCTGGCCCCGAATGGCTATGCAGATGATTTGGGAAAGAAGGGGACATCGAGCGATATCACCTTCTATAACCTCAAGAAAGGCGGATCAACGATCACCTTTATCGAACCCACGCGGTACCCTGAAAAACTCTCATCACTGTTCTATGCGATCACCCTTGCAGACCGCGTGATCCTCGTCGTCGATGAGATCAACGCAACGTTTGGGGAGACCGTCCTGATGCTCCAATGCGCCGGAAAGGCAGGCGGATATATTATCTTCAAGAACTACCTCTCGCCCGACCAGATTGCCCCGCTCATCAAGGGCACCGTGCTGGAACACTACGAGGTCATTGAAAACGATCCCATCGGCTTACGCGAGAAACTGCTCGATGCCGCTGCTAAGATGACTGCCCACCAGAAAGTAAAGGAAGGGGCCGCTACCGGGGCAGTTCCCATCGATCACCACTTCAATGTCAAGGGTGTCGGTACAGTCGTTCTCGGGTGTGTTGCCCACGGTGTTATCAAAAAACACGATACCTTAAAAGTGCTTCCGACCACAAAGACCGCCCAGGTCCGGTCCATCCAGAAGCACGAGGATGACGCTGATATCGCGGTAGCCGGAGACCGTGTCGGCCTGGCTCTCAAGGGAGTTGAGGCTGAAGACCTTGACCGGGGCTACGTCCTTACAAATGATCCAGCCATAAAATGTTCAACCACGGTCTCGGGGAAAGCACAACTGGTCAAGTACTGGCCGGCGCCGTTAAAGGAAGACATGGTGATCTATCTTGGCCACTGGATGCAGTTTGTGCCGTCCCGCATCACCAAAGTATCGGCAGAAGGGGACTGGAGGATGCCCGAACTCACGTTCACCCTTGAAAAGGACCTGGTGTACCTGCCAGGCGCCCGGGTGGTGCTCAATTATCTCGAAGGGGGCAAGCTCCGGGTTGTCGGAACCCTGACGCTTTCGTAATCCGCTTCCATTTTTTCACTCATTTTTCCTTGTCCTGCTTTTCTCAGGTTACAAGCGAACTGGTTTTTGTACCTTACCATTATCTGGTAACGGGTTTACACGTATACTGATCAACTATGCTTGAAGGTATCATTGGCTGGATAATCCTCATTGTCATTGTCATCGTCATTATCGGCCTTGTCATCTGGGCAGTCGGGATATACAACCGGTTCTATTCCCTGAAAAATTCATCAGAGGCAACTCTCGGGCAGATCCGGGTCGCGATGAAAAAACGGCTTGACATGATCGAGCAGTTGCTCGGTGCGGTCAAGAGTTACGCGAAATTCGAACAGGAAACCTTCACCAAAGTTACCGCAATGCGGGCAAGCGTTGCCACAGCAGGGCCGGGCGACTTAAACAAGGTCGAGGCAGAATCTCGTTCTATCTTCGGGCGCCTGCTTGCCGTGGCCGAAAACTATCCCGAATTAAAGACATCCCAGACCGTCACCTCGCTCATGGATTCGGTCAAGGGACTCGAAGACGAGATTGCCCGCCAGCGGTATACCTACAACAATATCTCACAGGAGTTCAACACGATGATGGACACGATCCCCTCAAACATCATCGGGCACCTGATTCATCTCGCGAAGCTTGAATATCTCCAATTCGAAGAAGCGATCAAGACCCCCCCGAAAATTGAGTTCTAAGAGGTATCATCGTGAGTGAAACAAGACAGATTGCCGGTCTTGTCATTATCGCCCTGGTACTGGGTATTGCCGGCCTGATTCTTGTCACGGTGCTCCCCCCCCATTTCGAAGGCGATCTTGTCATCGATTCGTATGAAGCGACACTGACTGACCTTGGCACCCTGCACGAGCAGTATATCTATAACGTCCAGTCGTCCGGTGAGTACCGGATGCTGTACCGTACGTGGGAATCACCGCTGACATTTGAGAACAGCAGCGAGCCCTCTATCCGGTATGTTTCAATCGATCCCCCCGTGGGTATCATCGGGTATGCAAAGGATTCATCTTCCAATGTTGTGATAACAGGCGCCTCCGATACTTCATCCAATGCGCAGATCAGCCGCCTTGCTGAGACAAACGAAGTGGGAATTTTTAAGCCGGGATACTTTTCTGAAGGGACTTACACAGTCAAGAGCACATACGTCATTCATCCCCCCATTGAGGAGGATGGAATACACACCCATCTCAACCTGAAACTTGCCGGGTCGACCCATATACCCTACCGGTATGTCAGGATCACGGTTCCGGCGGATCGTATCGAGCAGATCTATGTATATCCACCAACCCTCGCCGCAGAAAAGAACGGGGATAGTTACACGATTACCGGAAGTGCGGCAGAAAACGAAAATATTGCCATCGAAATGCTGGCCGGGCCGGATGGTTTTAGCATGATGCCGGGATTCCGGAGCACGACAACAGACCTGCAGTCAAAAACCGCATCAGCGAATTTCTGGTATAACCTGCCCTATACTATTGCCACGCTCCTGAATTACCTGGCAAAAGTGGCCGTGCTCCTTGTGCCGCTCTTCCTGCTTTTCATCTATTATCATTACGGGCGTGAGAAACCGTTTACTGTTACAACATTCCTGAGCACCATCCCCAACCCCGCGCTCAAACCCTGGCAGGTCAACCTGCTCTTCAAAGGCGACGCACTGGAGTTTGACCAGGACGGTTACTATGCCACCTTGCTCGATCTGCATAAGAGAAAACTAATCTCGGTGACCAGCAAGGGCGAAGGAAAAGGCATTGAGATCCGTGTCCTTTCGACAGTAACAAATGATCCCTACGAGCAAAGGGTCATTGCATTTATCCAGAAGCTTTCAGAAAACGACCTGCTTGATTCCGATTCCCTTGAAGCGCTGGTCAAAACAGCGCGGGTCAATCATGCAGCCGAGGAAAAAGCCCTGCAATACCAGAAGAACCTCCTCGATATGACAAGCCGCGTGGATACCTCAATTTCCAATCAATACATGGTCGACGGGAGGGATCACCTTACCCCGTTTATTGCAATTGGAGCGGTGATCTGTGCCATAACCGTCATTCTTGCGCTCGTCCTCCCCATGCAGTCCTCTATCCTGTATCCTGCCGTTGTCCTGTGGGTCATTGTGCTCGTGCAACTGGTTATCGCCTGGAGTGCACCTTCTACCCTGTTTGGGCACTGGAAAGAGGATCATTACAAGGACAAACTGGAATGGGACGCCTTTACCCACTTCCTGTCCGATATGGCCATGATCCAGAAATATGCACCGGAAGATCTCCCCATGTGGGGTGAATGGTTGATCTACGGTACTGCCCTTGGTGTCGGTGATAAGGTGGAGCAGGCGATGAAAGCGCTCAATATCCCGGTTGCAGATACCGGGGTGCCGATCGGAGTAATGGGAATGTATGCAGGATTCATGCCGCTCAGTACCTTTACGCCTCCAAGCCGTGGTGGTTCTGGGGGAGGTTTTGGTGGCGGCGGCTTTGGCGGCGGTGGAGGTTTTGGTGGCGGCGGGGCCGGGGGAAGATAAGCCGCGCGGGAGTTTCCCCTTCACTTCTATACAAGGTCTGTCGGGAACCGGGACCTTTCCTTTTTTAGAGAGAAAAGAGATATAAATCCGAGTCAATCCTATGAATACCAGATAAAAAAAAGAGCGCGAATATGCAATATTCTGAAGGTCGGCCCGGCAGGGTATTTGTCGTGAGGATCGATGACGGCGAAGATTTTTTAGCCGTCATGCACGAGTTCATCCGCAACAAATCGGTACAGACCGGTACTATCCTTTTTCTTGGTGCCTTAAGACAAGGGCGGATGGTGACCGGTCCCGAGGAAGAAACGCTCCCTCCCGAGCCGCACCATGTCATGTTCGAAGGGGGCTGGGAAATGGTGGGTGTGGGTACAATTTGTCCGGGCGAGGACGGTCCTTTTATTCACTATCATGCATCCGTGGGCCGGGCCGGGATTGCATTGACCGGTTGCCTGAGGGAAAAGGCGATCACGTACATCGTTGCCGAGGCGATCGTCCTTGAATTTACCGGGCTCGACATCCGCCGCGTGTTTGATGAGAAGACCGGAGTGACCCTGCCGTTCCATAAAAAAGATGAAGGAACCTCAAAGCCATCCCCGCAACCCCCGGAGGAAAGTGTACCGGCAGAAAAGCCCGCGACAAGAGAGGAAGAGACGGCAAAGGAAGAAGAGGGAACGTCCGGGGGACTTGCCGAGATAATCCGCGACCTGACCCGGCGGCCACGGGCATGAGCTGTAGCCTCCCCCGGTTTCTATGAAATCCCAGCCCGCATCTCTTCCTGTTTCCCCAAAAGAGGGAACGGCTCTTGGCATCGACCAGTTCGATATTATTCTTGTCACGGGCGATGCATATGTCGACCATCCCTCTTTTGGTACGGCGCTCATCGGCCGGGTCCTCTGGGATGCAGGTTTTACTGTCGGTGTAATTGCCCAGCCGGACTGGAAGAGCGACCGTGCTATCACCGTGCTCGGCAAACCCCGGCTCTTTTTTGGCATCTCCTCCGGCAATGTCGATTCGATGGTGAACAACCTCACGCCGAACCTGAAACGGCGAAGTTCCGATGTGTACTCCCCCGGGGGAGTATCCCGCCGCCCGGACCGGGCGACCGTCGTGTACGCGAATCTTGTCCATAGAGCGTACCCGGATGTACCGGTTGTCATCGGCGGGATCGAGGCAAGCCTGCGCAGGTTTGCACACTACGATTACTGGCAGGACCGGGTACGGCAGTCGATCCTTGCCGATGCCCCGGCCACCCTTCTTGTCTATGGCATGGGCGAACGGCAGGTAACAGAGATCGCCCGCCGGCTTGATGCAGGAGAGACGGCCCGGTCACTGCGGGATATCCGGGGGACAGTTTACACAATGGAGGTCGCGGAGTGGCGTACCGCAAGGCCGGAAGGGGTTGTTGAGATCCCGGGCTTTACAGAAGTATCGTCAGACAAGGTCGCATATGCCCGGGCGTTTGCCGCCCACTACCGGGAGCAGGACCCGGTCCGGGGAAAGGCCATCGCCCAGCCGCACCCAAAGACCGTTATCGTCCAGAACCCCCCGGCGCTTCCTCTCACTACCGCTGAGCTCGACCATATCTACGAACTGCCGTTTTCCCGCCGCTCGCACCCGTCATACCAGAAGCCGGTCCCGGCGCTTGAACCGGTGCAGTTCTCGGTCGTGAGCCACCGGGGCTGTTTCGGGGGCTGTTCGTTCTGTGCCCTCACCCACCACCAGGGCCGGATCATCCAGAGCAGGAGCATAGGATCCGTTGTCCGCGAGGTGACCCGGATGGCCGCGATGCCGGAGTTCAAAGGGATCGTACAGGATGTGGGCGGCCCGACGGCAAACATGTACGCGATGGAATGCGGTCGCTGGGAGAAGGCAGGTGTCTGCTCAGATAAAACCTGTTCCCCGGCATGCAAGACCCTCAAAACAAGTCACCGGCAGCTCATTGAACTTCTGGAGAAGGTCAGCAGGATTCCGGGTGTGAAAAAAGTGTTCGTCGGTTCCGGCATCCGGTACGATCTTGTCCTTGCCGATGACCCCGGCTCCGATTATCTTTCGCAACTCTGCGACCGGCACGTCTCCGGCCACCTCAAGGTCGCCCCGGAGCATGTCAGCACAAAGGTCACCGCCGCAATGAACAAGCCGGACGGTGCAGTCTTTGACCGGTTCCACGACCGGTTCGAGGCGCTCCAGAAGGGGAAACCAAAACGCCAGTACCTTGTCCCTTACTTCATGTCAGGCCATCCGGGCTGCACAACCGGGGACATGGTCGAACTTGCGGAATACATCCGGGACCGCCACCTCTATACTGAGCAGGTGCAGGATTTCACCCCGACGCCCATGAGCGTCTCCACGTGCATGTACTATACTGGCATGAACCCGTTCACGCTCGAACCGGTGTACGTGCCCAAAGGCCGGGAGAAGAAGATCCAGCGGGCGATGATGCAGTACCGGGAACCGGGGAACCGGAGCCTCGTGCTCGAAGGGCTCCGTATGGCGGGTCGTGAGGATCTTATCGGGAGCGGAAAAAAGTGCCTGATCCCGGGAGATCAAAGAGGCCGGTCCTCTTCCCGACCTGTCGAACGGCGGAAGTAATTCCTATTTTCTCCCGTAATCGTCCTCGTACCGGATGATATCGTCCTCTTCGAGATATTCCCCGAGCTGGACCTCGATGATCTCTAAGGGGATCACGCCCGGGTTCCTGAGCCGGTGCCGGACCCCGCTCCGCACAAACGTACTCTCGCCCTGCCTGAGAAGTTTTGTATCACCGTTAAGTTCGATTTCCGCAGTCCCGCTCACGACAACCCAGTGCTCGCTCCGGTGGTGATGGAGCTGAAGGGAAAGTTTTTTGTCGGGCTTTACCGTTATGCGCTTGATCTTGTAGCCTTTCGCATCCTCAAGCACAGTATACGATCCCCAGGGACGATGCACCTGCCGGTGGAACCGGGTGACCGGGTCGTCCCGCTCATTGTAAAGGTGGACGAGGTCTTTTACCTGCTCCGTGTGCCGGTTGTCGCAGATGAGAAGTGCGTCAGACGTGTCCACCACGACAAGGTTATCCACGCCGATCATACCGACATGCTTGCCCGGCGCATGCACGTAGTTGTCCTTTGCTGAAAGGTACTCGGCCGTCCCAACGTTTCCCTCGGTATCATGGGGATGGACTTCATAGAGTGCTTTGAACGTCCCGAGATCGTTCCAGTCAGAGTCGAGCGGCACCACGGCCACTTTCTTTGACGGTTCCAGCAGGCCGTAATCGATCGAGATGGATGCCAGTTTCCCGTATTCTGGCACACTGGCATCGCCAAACGCGGCAAAAAGACGTGGCTGGTATTTTTTGAGTTCATCGAAGAACACGGTGACTGAAAGAAGGAAGATCCCGCTGTTCCAGAGGTACCCGTTTTTCACGTACTCTGTCGCGGTCTTCTCATCGGGTTTCTCCCTGAACTGGTCAACAACAAAACCCTGTGCGAGCGCTTTACCCGGCCTGATGTACCCGTAGCCGGTGTGAGGTGATGTTGGTTTTACCCCAAACGTGACAAGGTATTCCTGTGCAAGGGGCTCTGCGGCCTTAATCTGGTCGATTGCCACAGCTCCGAGCAGATGATCGCTGGGGAAAATTACCGCGGTGGCGTTCCTGTCCACTTTTTTTATCTGCTGCATCGCCCAAGCAATTGCCGGCAGCGTATTCTTTCCTTCCGGCTCCGTGAGCACATGGTCATCCGGGACCGGGCAGCCCAGATCATCCATCTGGTTTTTGACAAGATACTGGTGTATCTCGTTTGTTACCACCCAGATCTCATCATCATGCGAGAGTTTTGCCGCCCGTTCGCAGGTCTTCTGGAACAGGGACTCCCCGTCCATCGGGATGAACTGCTTGGGAAAATATTCCCGCGACAGGGGCCAGAGCCTGGTTCCCACGCCGCCGGCAAGAATAATCGTTTTCATGAATTCGCCTGGTAATTGTACCGGGTGCTGTCCCGCAATCCCGGCAGGGTACTCGTACAGTATTGTGTCCGGAGTAATCCCTTATAAAAGTCGATCCCGCACGGCACTTTTTCACGCCACCGCTGTCGTCTCACACGGAGAATCGATAAATTTCCTCATCCACAACTCGGCACATGCAATCCGCCAGATTTCCGGGGAATATGATGATTTGCCGTCGAGAAATGCAAGGTAATCCTGTGCGACTGCATCGGCATCCCAGTAGAGCCGGGACTTGAAACTTTTCGATGAGAAAATTTCCAGCATAAATGGCCGGAGTTCGTTTTTCATCCAGCACTCTTCGGGTGTGACAAAGCCCATCTTGTCCCCTCGGCACCGCACGGATTCGGGAACCTTGTCACGGATAGCCCTGCGCAGGGCGACTTTTGTGACACCAGCCCGGATCTTCTGCGAAAGGGGGAGCGATGCGATATACTCCGCAAGCCTTACATCGAGATAAGGCACCCGGGATTCCAGCGAGAATCCCATCGAGTTCCGGTCCTCGTAATGCAGGAGCGCCGGGAGATTAGTAGAGAGCAGTTCGCGGTGCAGGACTTCATCGAGGGTGCCCTGGTACCGGTCGATCGTTTCCGGTGTGCATTTTAAGAGGCCCCTTCTTGTCTTGCGGGTATGCAGCTGCTGCCGTGCGGAGTCAAAGAAATCGCGGTGCTCGCGGAGGCTGCCAGAGATTTCACGGAGCGCTATCCCCCAGTGATACGTGCGGAGGAGCCCCCTGATGTAACTGCCCTGGTAGCCCAGGTACCCGGCGAGGAGTTCGTCTGCTCCCTGCCCGTCGAGCACTACCTTGACTTTCCGTGCGGCAAGACGCATCACGCAGTACTGGGCGTAGATGGAGAGCGAACCGAAAGGCTCGTCCTGCAGGTACACAAGCCGGTCGATATCTTCCCAGAGCTGATCCGGTGCGGGTTCTGTCTTATCCGCATCGACACCTGTTGCGGCAACAACTTCATCGATATACCGGCTCTCATCGAATTTTTCATCAGAGAAGACGACCGAGAACGTCTTCTGCCGGTCACCAACACTTTCCGGCGCCTCGCTCCGGATGAGTGTGTTTATCAGGACCGTGAGCGTCGAGGAATCGATCCCTCCCGAGAGACAGGTACCGACTGCCACATCACTTCGTAAGTGAATACGGGCCGCCTCAAGGAGCAGCTCGCGGAGGTGTGCTGCAACCTCCTCATCGTCTTTATCATCCCCGATAGCAGGGTTCACCCTCACTTCCCAGTACCGGAACGGGGGCTGTATGCCATCCTTTGTAACAACCATAGCATGGCCCGGCTCGATCTGGGAGATGCCGTCAAACATCGTCCTGCTGCAATGATCCTGCACGCCCCACGCAAGATACGTGCAGAGCATTTTTTCGTCCGGCTTTTTCCCGGCATCCGGGTGAGCAAGTAGCGCCTTGATTTCTGATGCGAATAAAAACGAGCCACCTGCTGTGGTGTAATAGAAAGGCTTGATCCCGAACCGGTCCCGGGCGCAGAAGAGTTCCTGTTTTTTCTCGTCCCAAAGTGCGAATGCCCACATGCCATTGAACCGGGAGAGGCAGTCATGCCCCCATTCCTCATAGGCATGGAGGATCACTTCCGTATCTGACTTTGAATAAAACGTATGTCCTTTTTTTAACAGGTCTTCGCGGAGTTCAACATAATTATAGATCTCGCCGTTGAAGACCAGCCAGAGCGAGCTGTCTTCGTTTGTCATCGGCTGGAGTCCACCGGGAGAAAGGTCAATGATGGCGAGCCGCCGGTGGACAAGCCCGGTGTTTCCGCTGATATGCGTACCCTCGCCATCTGGCCCCCGGTGGGCGAGTCTCTCTGACATGGCCGCAAGGAGCCGGCGATCCGGCCTGCCGCCCTCAAAGCAGTACTGTCCTGCGATCCCGCACATTAGGGTAAAGGTGGGTACCGGTTGCTTAAAAGGATGTGAGAGGGGAGGACGAAGGTGGTGTCACGGCCCGGCGGGCATCACGCCACAAAAATGCCGCAAGCGCCAGAATGCAGATGCCGACAACCGGGAGTCCAACCATGTACCCCAGAATTAAAAACAGAAGCCCCTTCTCACTGTGCACCTGCTGGCCATCGATATACTGGAGCTGCGCCGGGGGGAGCAGTCCTGCCGATACCAGGTAGGGAGAGAGCACATAGGACATTACAATAAGCGAGTTCAATGTCACGACAAGGGCGATCCCGGTCATCACGGGAACCCATTTTCCTGCCCGTTTCTGCGACCAGAAGAAGAGTGCGGCGCAGGGTGGGAGGAGAAACAGCGTCCCGTACGAAGCGATGAGCGTAATCAGGACCCCGGGATGATAGAGCGGGGGGCTTGGATCATAGATGACGAAGATTTGCCCGAGAAGCGGCGACACGGCAATGAGGGCGTACGCGGCAACAAGGGGGATTCCCAGGTACCACGAGGGATTCTCTTTCCGCGTAGCTGCGAGAAATACGATCCCCCCGCACAGCGCGATGAAGCTGAGGAGCGTGAAGTTCCATAACAATTTCAAAAGAATGAACATTGCGTCGGATGTGATCCCCAGTACCTGGAGCATAATCTCAAGACTCGGAGTGAGGATGACAAAAAAAAACACAAGTGACATCGCCACAAGGGCAAGAGGGACTTTCCATCCGGGTTTCATCGTTATGCAGTGTATCGTGTCTCTTTGCCATATAGGATCCGATATGAAATCCGGAGAATATCCCTGGATGAATAAGACGGTGAAAAAATCCCATGCCCTTCCGGCAGGTGCTGATACCAGCTGGGAACCTTCGGCGGAGCAGGTCGATGATGGCAAGCCTCCGGTGGATGAGGCCGGTGGATTAAAAGATGGTGTGAGTGGGGTGGGGAATGGGGGGGTCGTATCAAAAAGTGTACGACCCCCCATTTTTTCGATCTTCTGTTTCCGGCCCGGACCGTACGGGATCCTGATCCTCATGCCCGATGTAAACCGCCCTGAAAAAACGGGCCGGCAGAAGTTTTCCTGCAATGGATCGGAGCCCTGAAAAAAAGGGTACGACCCCCCCATGCATCTGGATTTTTTTATGCTGGAAAACAATCAAAACAGGGGTAATTTTACGATGTAAAACTCTCGCTCCGTGTAATGCAGTTTCATAAAAAACGGCCGGAGGGGGGTCGTACCAATTTTTATGCGACCCCCCCCTTTTTCGAGCCGGCCACGCACGGATCGTTCGTCCTGCACACGGCCTATCCGGGATCGATAAAAATCAAAAACAAAAAAAAGGTTTTGGTTTCCCCTACGCCGGTACCAGGCTTCCACCGTTCGAAAGCGTATAGGTCTTCCCACCGAGCGCACTGTTGGCTGCAAGGCTCGAATCATTGGTCACGGTGTGGCCGTTTCCGATAATATTGGTGATACCTGATCCGGAGATCCCGGCAGGACTTTTCCGGGAAAACCAAAAAAATAAAAATAAAAACGAAACCCCATCTCACTTTTTCTTCCGGGCCGCCCCGGCTTTCTTTTTCCTTGCAGCCTTCTTCTGCGGCACCGCTTTTACATCGCATGGAAAACACTTTTCCAGTTTCTCGTCGATGACCCGGTAGGCATTGGCGAGCACTGATGAATTTGCAATCATGCCCGAGAGCAGGATCACTTCGAGGATTTCCTCCCGGCTCGCGCCCATCTTTGTCGCTGCCTGCATATGGTAACTGGTACAGTACGGGCATTTCAGGGCTGCCCCGACCGCCATGCTGATCAGTTCCACGTACTTGGGGTCAAGCTGGCTTGTCTCGGCGACTGTACTTTTGTACAGGAGGTGGGAGATGAGCACTTCGGGCCGCTCTCCCATGCGCTTGAAGATAAGCGGCACCTTGCCATATTCGTTCTCGATTATCCTGAGCCAATCGTCAGCTGTTGCATCAGCACCCTGATTGACAATCTGCTTCAGCCGGTCCTCAAATACATCTTCCTGTTTGCGTCCCATGATACCTCATATCACCATGTTTGTCTCAGAGAATGGTCTGACCCTGACGAGAATATAATCCCGCATTCGCGAGGGCTCGATATCCGCGATATCGCCAATTTTGATTCCGTCCTCGATCTCGGTTTTCCTGAGCACGTCTGCGTACGTGTCGTATGGCAGTTTCACCCGGAGGCCCGACATCTGCACCGTGAGCGGCGTTGGCGAGGTCACGTCAAGAATGGCCGGCACCTGCTCCCTGATTACGTCCATGAGCCGTGCAGGGGAAACTGAGAGCGGGTCTTTTGCCAGTTCCTCCCGTCGCTTCGAAAGAACCCGTGTGATCTCCGCGATGATCTCGTCAAGCTTCGTGAGTTCCTCAGACTCTTTTGTCCGGTGCATGAACCGGCCGACATTTCCTACGTACCCGTCAACTTTCGGCTCAACAATGCGCTCGAGCACGTCCTTGTCCGGCCCGCCGCAAAGGACAACCGGCACATCGATCCCCCGGAGAAGCACCGGCATCTTGTACTCGATGCAGGTTTCGAAGTTTCCGAGCAGGTAGACGGCGATATCGTGCTCGTTTATCACATCGCGCTCCTCGTCATTGAGGCCCGCGATCCGTTTCCCGACACCCCGGGCCATCCCAACCATGTTGCTTTTGGCCCCCAGCCGGCGCACGTACTCTGCAATATCGCAGGACGGGTGTGGCAGGTGATGGATCTCAAGGCTCATGCTCACGATTGCGATCTCGGTGCCAACGAGAGGTGAATCGGTCACTTCCCCGGCAATCGGCTTCCCTATTGCACGGATCAGTTCCACGTCATCCTTTGGCACGAAACACTGGATCACGACTTCCTGTGCGATCATGTGCTTCTGGATGATGTAACCTCCAAGGTCTTCGATCAGGTCAATAATCTCGTTGTGCCGGTAGATCCCGCCCCGGTAGGTGATGGGGACAAGGATCATGGTGTCATCCCCATGAGTGCAAATTTCTCACGCACAAGTGCCATGCCGGCATCCGTTAAAGTATTCTCGCTTGCCACAAACGAGAACTTCTCGGCACCATAATTCTCGCTCCTGACCCGGAACCCTTCGGGACAGATGCACCGGAGGGCATAGACAAGGTCCTTGTATAACGCCTTGCTCGGGTCAGCGATTACTATCTCCTCGACCTCCTGGGCTCCGGCAGTGACCCCGTACAGGATCACCGTAAACCGGTCCGGCTGGTCGACATGATCTTTCCCGAACCGGTCCCAGAATATCTTCAGCATCGGCGCGAGCCAGGTCTCGTTCGAGATGGAAAGCGTCAGCTTTCCTTCCTGCGGATTGACGTTCGCTATGTCGCCGACTTTGACCAGCGTTGTTACTTTCTTTAAAACCCCGACCACGACAAAGATGGGCACCTTCGGGTCGATGTAGACATGCATCTTGTGGATGACCCGGAGCAGGTTGTGGTCGAGGAGGACATCGTTTGTGATCTGCTTGTAGTACTCGCCGCCCAGCTTCTCCGTGCATTCCACTTCAAAGTACTCAATTGCCTGCATCTGTCCCGTCCTTAATAAACCCTGATGCCAGCAGCGCCGAACCGACCGCACCGATATACTGCGAGTGCGGCGGGACGACGACTTTGATCTTGAGGAGTTCGCCCATCGCGTGCACCAGCCCCTCGATGAGCGAGGTCCCGCCGACCATGAGCACGGGCTCCTTGATATCCACTTCCTGGAGCTGCTGCTCGAAGACCTGTTCGGCAACGCTGTGGCAGGCCGCGGCCGCCACGTCCTCCCGGGTGCTGCCGGCGGCAAGGGCGTTTACCAGGCTCTGGGTGCCAAAGACGATACAGTAACTGTTCATCGGCACCCGGCCGCCCATGCCTTTCATCGCGAGCGGCCCGAGTTCGGTGATGTCGACACCGAGGCGCTTTGCGGTCATCTCCAGGAACCGGCCGCTTGCACCGGCGCAGATGCCGCCCATCGTGAAGGTGCCGGGGATACCGTCCATAACGGTGATCGCCTTGTTGTCCATGCCGCCGATATCGATCACGGTCGCCGGGCCATGCTGCGTATTGGCGAGGTAGACCGCGCCTTTGGAGTTGACGGTCAGCTCTTCCTGGATCAGGTCGGCGCCGAACTCTTTACCCACCAAAAAGCGCCCGTAGCCAGTCGTCCCGATGGCCTGGACATCTTCGAGTTTCATTCCCGCCTCGGCCAGTGCATTGTCGACGACACTGTGGGCGCTCTTGAGCACCTCTCCCGTCGGCAGCCAACCTTTGCCGATGATCCTGTTGTCCTTCATCAGGATGGCCTTTGTAGTCGAGGAGCCGGAGTCGATCCCAAGGGTAATTCCCTCCTGGACTTCCCGGGCAAGAAGCGCCCGGCGTCGGGCGATGGTCGTTAAGGCCTCCATCCGGGTGAGGAGCGTTCCCGAGGTCGTGCGCTCCGTAAACGAGTAACTGACGACCGGGAGCTTTGAGTGTTCGAGGATATAGCGCCTGAGCTCGTTTCTCACGATCGCAGCCTCAGCACACCGGAAACAGGTTGCAATAAAGACCGCGTCCGCGTCCACCCGGCCTTCGACAAGCGCAATCGCCCGCGCGATCGCGAGTTTTAAGTCGGGACTCCTGACTTCAAGGCCGAACTTTTCAAAGTCCCGCACGATATCCTTGAGCGCGATATCCGGGAAGAAGATCTCGCCATTTACCGACCGGGCGGCCGTGTTAATCTCTTCCTGGACTCCTGAGTAATCTGCCCCGCAGGAGAGCTGGGCGATCCGTACCGGGGCGGTCATTTCTTTCCTCCTAGATCGGAAAGGAACCGTTTGATTGCCGCGACAAACTGCGTGCCCTCGGCCTCATTTCGCGGGTATTCCAGCTCGATTTTTGGCATATCCTTCTGCCGGATCAAAAACTTCAGCAGTTCGTTTGTCCGGGCACATCCCATGCAGCCGAACGCGAGGTCAGCGTTGTTGATGATGATCGCGGCGTCGCATTCCTCCACCATAGGGCCGTACAGGGACATGCGCCCCCGCACGCCGCTTGGGACTTCAACTGCCGCCCAGCGGAGACCTTTCTTTGGCTCTTCCGGGGTGATCTGGAGCGGTACTGATTCGAGCCCTGGTGTCTGGACGCGTTCACGGATGGCGATTGCAGATCCGAGAGGAGTATGCCCGAACCGGGTCACCATATCGGAGAGGATCAGGCTCGTTGCGGGATAGATGAGTACTTTTGCCATGGTCAGGGCTCCTGTGCATCGATCATTTTCTTTAAGGTGTACACGTCCAGCCGGGGGACGTTAAGCGAATTTTTCGGGGCGGGAATGGTTGCGGCGTCGCGGCTGTCGAGTTCTTCAAGCGCGTGGGAGATATAGGGAAGGATTTCCATTTCGAATTCGATCCCGTGAAACCCGGGCCGTGCTCCGCCGAGCGTCGCCCGGCATCTTCTGGGATCTCCCGGGGGGAAGCCCCGGTCCTTGACAAAGATATGTGCCGGGTCCATCTTCCGGACTTCAGCGATAACCCGGTCGACGTCCTCCTCCTTACCCATGATGACCAGGCCAAAACAGTTCTCCTTTACCATCACGCCTTTTGCAATCTCGTACGCCCGTATTGCGACATCTGCCGGGGTCACGGTATACGACTCCACCACAACGTATCGGGTTACGGTCCCGACATTTGCCGGAGTATACTCTGTCACTTCCTCACCTCGCGGATATACACCATCTGCCGTTCCTTTACATCCTTAAGTTTATCCGTATCGATCACACGCCCGATAATGTTGGTACCTTCAAAGGGCTCTGAGGTCGGACCGAACTCCCGGTTTGCCGATAACCGCACCCCGACAAGGCCGGTCCCTTTCCTCGAATCGTTGGTAATCCCCAGAGCAGAGGCCGGGACTTCATCGGCCGGGCAATTCTCAGGATTGATCTTGATGGTTGTCGGGATCTTCGGCTTGAAGAGATACACATCGTCAAAGACAAAGAACGCCGGCATCATGCCGGCGTCGTGCTCCGCGAGCCCGGTGATCCGGCGGAATACATCACAACTCAGGGGAGCCCGTGCATCGTCAAGTTCGATATCGATCACCTGCCCGAACGGGGCAGTTGTTACCGTTGCCGCACGCTCGGCAAGCACGTCAAGCGTCGTGCCCGGTTCCTGCGAGACGACAATCCGGTCCGCATTGTCAGTATCAATGGTAAGGGCAATCCCCCGGGCTGCCGCTACCTTCTTTGCCTCGGTAAGTGGCAG